>Ga0307505_10000244_pt1 | contig 65367 bp, 65 predicted proteins | sample 23_S_MG_FD_202183 | JGI IMG/M metagenome (GOLD analysis project Ga0307505, IMG submission 202183) | Soil microbial communities from Populus trichocarpa stands in riparian zone in the Pacific Northwest, United States - 23_S | ecosystem: Environmental > Terrestrial > Soil > Riparian zone > Trees... | reverse complement strand
GCGATGCGCGCGGCGCGGATCATCGCCGCCGACACACGCGACGCGAGCGGTTACGTGCAGCTCGCCCAGTACGCCGTGTTGGCGGGCGACAAGCGGACCGAGAACCTCGCGACGCAGCAGGCGATCGACCTCACCCCACCGGGCCAGCGCGGGCAGCTGCGCAAGGACCTGCGCCAGCTCAAGGCGGCGCTGGTTGCCTCCCAGCTGCAGGAGAGCGGCGACATCGAGCTCGAGGGTGGTGGCGGCAACCAAGGTGGCGGCGGGGGCGGCCAGGGCGGCGGCAACCAGGGCGGCGGACAGTGAACTTCCGCATCGCCGACGAGGAGATCGACGCCGAGACCCAGGTGATCGAGCTCGGCGGCGAGATCGACCTCTACACCGCGCCCGAGTTCAAGGAGCGGATGGTCGAGCTGATCGAAGCCGGCAAGACCCGCATCGTCGTCGACCTCTCCGCCGCCACGTTCATCGACTCCACGACCCTCGGCGTGCTGGTCGGCGGTGTCAAGCGCCTGCGTCCCGGCGGCGGCTCGCTCGCCCTGGTCTGCACCGACCAGAACATCACCAAGATCTTCGAGATCACCGGCCTCGACCGCGTCTTCCCGATCCACGCCTCCCGCGAGGACGCGCTCACCGCCCTCGCCGCGCAGTCCTAGCCTCACGCTCGCGCGCGACCGCCTACAATGTCGCCGCGGCTCCTCGCGGAGCCTCACGGGCCGTTAGCTCAGCTGGTAGAGCAGGAGACTCTTAATCTCAAGGTCGTAGGTTCGATCCCTACACGGCCCACTAGCCTTTTCCCCTGGTAATCGGCATATTCCGCGCCCTCGGGCGCCGGCGCCGGCCAGGAACGTGTCCCAGATCTGTCCCGAGGTGCGCTACGGTCGAGGGCATGGACGCTCAGGGGATCGTCCGTCCGGTCAGCGGCCACGTCTTCCGCGTGGAGCGTCAGCGCGGGCCGGTCTGGTACGCGAAGTACCGGCTGCCCGACGGCCGCCAGGTTCAGAAGCGGCTCGGGCCGGCGTGGGCCAAGCGGGGCCGGCCAGAGGCCGGTTACTTCACGAAGACGACCGCTGAGGCGTGGCTGGACTCGACGCTGGCCGAGGCCCGGCGCGGCGAGCTTGCGGGCATGGTGCGGACGGGCGCGTCGTTCGCGGACGCAGCCGCTGAGTGGCTGCGCTACTGCGAGCATGAGCGTGCGGTGAAGCCGGGCACGCTCGCCGGCTACAAGAGCATCGTCGGCGTCCTGAACGTCGAGTTCGGCGGGACCGCCATCGAGAGCTTCACCCCTGAGTTCTTCGAGCGTTGGAAGGGCGGCTTTGCCGAGAAGCGCAACCTGTCCAACCGTGGCGTTCAGCGCTACCTCGTCGCGCTCCATTCGATCTTCAAGCGGGCGATGAAGGTCTACGGCCTGCCGCGGAACCCGATGGCGACCGTCGAGCGTCCGCGCGTGGCGCGCAAGGCCGGCATCGACGTCTTCAGTCGCGAGGAGGTCATGGCGCTCGTCAGAGCCGCCCAGGACGACCAGGACGGCGTCCTCTACCTCACCGCCTCCTTCACCGGCCTCCGTCTCGGAGAGCTGCTCGGGCTCCGCTGGGAGGACGTCGATTTCGACGCCGCCACGATCCGCGTCCGCCGCAACTGGACCGACGGCCGCGAGGGCACGCCCAAGAGCGGCCGCGATCGCGCCGTGCCGATGATGGACGACGTCGCGGCGGCGCTCGCTCGCCTCGGTCAGCGCGACCACGACACCACCGACCGGGATCTCGTCTTCTGCGACCAGCTCGGCCGTCATCTCGGCTACAAGACCCTCCGCGCTCGCTACAAGAAGGCGCTCAGGACGGCCAAGCTCCGCGAGCTGCGCTTCCACGACCTCCGCCACACCTTCGGCACCCACGCCATCCGCGCCGCCGATCCCCGTGAGGTCATGGAGTGGATGGGCCATGCCGACATCCAGACGACCCAGAAGTACCTCGCCTACAAGCCCCGCCGGGATGCGGCGCAGCGGCTGGCGGCGGCGTTCGCGGCCGACGGGCCAACCGGCGGCGACGAGACGGCTGCTGCGCCCGCAGCCAGCGCGTAGCGGCCGTCGGCGGCGCCGTCGTGCCGAAAGCACTACGACCGCCCCATGCGCCGCTGGCTCACCACCCAGCGCTCCAGGTCCGACCGCAGGAAGCGCACGTGTCGCCCGATCTTCAGATGAGGCACTCGTCCGGTGCGTACGGCCTCGTAGATCCAGCTTGGCCGCACGGCGAGCAGCGCCGCCGCTGCCTGCGCGTCGAGCAGTGGCTCGGATAGCGGCGACGGCGGCAGGGCGTCGGCCGGGCTCGTGGCGGTGTCGGGTCGGGCTGCCATTCGGTTGGGTAGATGCGTTGTCCGTTGATTCGTGTCCTGGGATGGCGGGCGGATCGGAGTGGTGAGGGTTGATCGTCGCCGGCCCCGGCCTCTCACTGGCCTGCACCGACCCCCGACGCGCGCCGGTCTCCCCCACCAGACGCACAGCTCCCGAGATCGTCTGCTCGCGCTTCGCGCCGCCCGTTGCCGCAAGCGGCCCGATCCGCCTCCTGGCCACCCCCTCGTCTCCCTGCCTTCCTTGGGGCCGCTCAACGGACCACACACTTGCACCGAGGTTGCGACCGCTCTACAGAGCGGAATCCGGGGGCCGGCCGATACGGCCGTTCTCGCCGTCGCCGTCGGCCCGACCAGGGCATCGTCGGAGACCTGCGAGGGAGCGGTCTCGACTACCGCGAGCCGGCGACGATCTGGTGGACGCGCTGATGCGAGACGCCGCTGACCCTGGCGATCTCTCGCGTCGTCATACCGGCCTTGTGGGCCTTGCGAATCGCCCCGTCGCGCTCTTGGCGCACGCGGTCGCGGTCCTGGTCGAGGCTGTCCATCTGATCGCGCAGTTCGCCGAGGCGGTTGCGCAGCGCCTGGTCGTCGCGGGCCACCGGACAGTCGTAGCCGTCTATCGACTAGACATGCGCGTGTCTAGCGCCTAGACTGGCGCGCGTATGGCAACCGAGCGACGCCGCGCCACAGACTTCCTCTGGGTCACCCGGACTACCCCGACGGTCGAGAAGGCCCTCGACCTCATCGCCCGCGAACCCGGCCTGACCGTCGCAGACCTCCAGGCCCGTCTCGGGGTCTCGATGGGCCGCACCTGGCAGATCGTCAATCTCTTGGAGTGCCCGCGCGTCCAACGCCGACGCTACCCGCCGACCGCCGGCTCTAGCCGTCCTATCGGTCCGAGATGACCTGATGAACCCGCTGATGCGAAACCCCAGCCAACCGCGCGATCTCCCGCACCGTCAACCCCGCCCCATGCGCCGCCCGGATCGCCTCATCCCGCTCCTGGCGCAGCCGCTCCCGATCCGAGTCCACGCCGCCGAGCTGATCGGCCAGCTCCGCCAGCCGCGCCCGGATCGCCTGATCGTCGCCCGCCATCGCGGCAGGTCATAGCCGTCAAGTGGCTAGACACGCCTAGCGGCTAGACGGGGCGGAGTCGTCGGCCGGGCTCATGTCAATTGCTGCGACCCGTCAGCGAGACGATCACGGGCTCATCACTGTTGAACGCCGGTCCTACGCAGACCGCCTCGTATCGACGAAGAGTGGGAATCGCATCGCGAACCTCGGGTCCGACAACCGACTCCAAGTACTCCAAACTCGTCTTGTCGAGCGTCTTCAGAATCACGTAGTTCTCACATTGGCTTAGAGCTGTCTTCGACACGACCGCCGTGCGCTGGGAAACGATGAGGAAGGTGATCCCGAACTTTCGCGCTTGCATGATGTAGCGAGTGCTTTCCGAGATCGGCTTCTGGTGCTCTCTCAGCGCGAGCGGGAACTCGGGGACGAAGCTATGGGCCTCCTCAAGCACGATGACGCGTGGAATCGGTGTCTGCTGGGCGCGATACTCGCCCGAACCCGCGTCCATGCATCGCTTGATGAAGTCAGCGGCCTTGGTGGGCGGCGGGCCGGCTGGCTCATAGACGAAATGCCCAACTGTATTGAAGTCTTGGCCATCCCAGAGCGGGAATGACAGCCGGGATGCGTACTCGCCGGTGGTGTCGAGCCCGATTACGACGTGCTGCTCGCCGAAGGCTTCGCAAATGCGTGTTGCCGCGACGGTCTTTCCCATGCCCGACATTCCTAGGACGGCGATGTGACCTTGCCGACCTCCGTCGAGTCGTAGGCCGATAGGTATCGAGGTTCCCTTCAGTACGCCGACCTCGTGGAACCCATCCGGCAGATCGCCGGTCAGGTCACCGCTCTTGTAGATGGGCTCGTGGGCTTGAGGCAGGTACGTCCCACCACTCACGCGCTCGCCCTCCGGCCATCCGACTAGCCGGGCGGTGGCGTGTGGCACTACGGCTCGCGCTCCAGCCCACGAAGAGTCGATCAGCTTCGAACGGACGACTTGGTAAAGGATGGACTGGTCGTCGTCGACCTTAATCGAAACGGGCGATCCGACAGGCAGGGAGCAGACCGGCTCGAACTCAAGTGTGTGCGCCGTGGATCCCTGCCCAGCAGCACCGGCGAGAGCGTCTTGGTCGGAGCGCGAGGTGACGACGATCTCCGTAGGGAACTGGGAGCAGAGATCGCTGCAGTCAGAAGCTAGCCCGATCTGATGGCGAATCCCGTCGCCATGTGGAAGGGAAGCAATCACCGTGCCGACGGCCTCGCCTACCGAGCTCTCCACCGCAACAGTCTTGCCAGCCCCGATGTCCGCCGACACCCCGCTCACCAACAACATGCGTGGACCGACGGCTGCAATGGCAGTGGCCGCCGAGGACGCCTTCCGCACCGTCGCAAAGATGCGTACCCAGTCGGCGGCGACGGTCGCGACGAGTACGCCGGACCCGATAAGGAGCAGCTCAAAGTGTCCTCGGTCCTGCTCCGCATTGACCAAGACACATAGGAGTAGGACCGTCCCCCCGACAACGCTCGCCCTGCCAAACCGTGACGCGAAGTTCTTGCTTACGCGATTGGCCGCACCGGCCGGTGTGATGCTGGCGGTCACCCCGGCGAGTGCTACGAGCACGAGGAAGAGCAAGAGGATCCACCACAGCGTCTCGACTGGCGCGCGGGCGGTGCTCTGAACCGCTAGTGCCCCTGCCGCTCCGTTGACCACCGCCGCTCGTGGGCCTGCAAAGTAAGGCTCCACAAAGGTGGCAGAGAGAGCCATCCCGATTCCTACAGACAACCAAGGCGGATCTCCGATGGTGTCCGTGCCCGCAAGCCCAAGTAGGACGAAGGCCGCGAGCCCGGGTATGACGGCGATGAGTCGTCGCCGCACCAGGAATGTCCCCTTGTGCAGATCCATAGCCCTCCTCGGGTCCAGTCTATGGAACTCGGCTGGTCGGTGGCAGCCTTGCCCGTTCGTTGATGCGGTGTAGGCCTCGGCGGAGGGTACGGTTAGTCGCCGTGGATTCGAGCGGAGGTGTCGGCATCGAGGCGGCGGCCTGGATCGCGGTCGTAGGGACTGCGCTCGGGGCGCTTATCGGTGCAACGAGTGGTGGGCTCGTAGATCTCGTGTTGGAGCGCATGCGAGAGGCGCGTGATGCGAAGGTGGGGGCGCGCCTAGTGCGCCTTGACCTCGCACTGGCGGCTAGCCAGATGAAGGACGCAGAGGACACCGGTTGCTGGTGGGTGTTCTTCGATACGAAGATGGACGCATGGGCGGCTCATCGTGCCTCGCTTGCCGCGCGACTTAGCGATCAGGACTTTGAGACGGTTACCCAAGCCGTAGCCGAGTTGGAGCGGTTCAGCGCAGATATGAAGCAAGCTCCCCGAGATCCTGATGCGAGCTTCAGGACGCTTTCCCCAGCTTCCCAGGAAGCGCTTCTCACGATGCGAGGCAATGCCACGCTTGCTTACAACGCTCTGGCGCGCATGGCCAGAGGCGAAGGGAGCGCCGAGTTGCTGCACGATTCCGCCTAGAGCGGAGACAGGGCACCAGTAGGCCGAGCTATAGTTGGCCTATGCCTGAGAAGTCCTCAGCCAAGCGAAAGAAGGCTGCGACCTCGTCCGCTGGGTTGCGCGCGCGGTCGGCTGCGACAGGCCGCTACCACGCCAAGCGGTCTTCAGGCACGGGTTGGCGCTCGCGCATCGTTCAGTCGTCGGTTCCTCGCGACTCTCGCGCTGATGCCGTAAGGCGGGCAGGGGCTGTAGTCAAGACTCACGCAACTATCGCTGACGCTTAGCCGCTATGGCGACACGCGGCCGGCCGCCGGCCCCGCGAGGGGTCTTCGCATTCGATAGGGACAACTGGGTGCCGCCGGAGGCTGTGGTTCTCGATACGAATGTCGTCGCTGACGCATTGCTCCCGAACGAGCCGGAGCACGCTTCCTGCCTCGCGCTCATGGAGCAGTTGGCGGTGATCGAGACGGTCGTCGTTTTCAACCGGATGCTTGAGATCGAGCTAGGCGAGGTCTTGTTCAATCTGGCGCTGCGGGAGAAGCACAAGGCCCATCGCCTTCGTCATGTGCGATTCGATGATCGGGTCCGTCCCCGGGCGGCGCGTCTGCTGGACGACGGCCTGAGTGCTTGGGAGCAGATGAAGGCGACACTGAGCTGGTCCTACGTCGAGCTGCAGGAGGTTGACAGGCGCGTCCCCGAGCTGATGAAGGCGTGTGGGTTCCAATCGTATGACGCTGTACACGCCGCGACCCTCATGGAGAGCGGGCTGACTGACTTCATCACGAAGGACGCGGGATTCGCAAAGCTGTCGCCGACCGATGCAGTGCTACACACCACCCAGGCGCGCGTCAAGAACACCCGTCAGCGTCGCAAGCGAGCTGGGTTCTGATCGGAAGGTTTCCGTCTTCAGGGGCTGAATAGGATGAGACGCCGCCGGGGTGATGGCCCGGCGACGTCTCGGTAGGGATGGAGAGCGACTAGCTCTCCCTGACAGTGGTATGCGGGCTACGCAGGCCGTGAGCGGTGGTCACGTAGCGACCGGAGATCGCGGACCGATAGTGCGGTCCCGACGACCCTCCGGACGACCCCGACTCACGCACGGTCGTCCGCGGGCTGCGGAGGCCGTGAGCGGCCGTAACGTAGCGCCCCGAGATGGCGGAGCGGTACTTAGCCATAGTTCGTCCTCGTGTTCTGGGCGACTCGGTGTGTAGGGCTCGACTAGACCCCCGCCCGACGGACCTCCTGTTGGTCCTGCGCGCCCCTCCACACGCGCCAGAGGAATGGTGAGCCACGAGTCGGACGGGATGAGGCGTTCTTGCAGAGTCCGTGTCCCGAACCGTGTCCCCAACTCGGCAGATATGACCCTGTCGGCCTGGACTCAGATGGCCGTACCTGAGCTAGCTCGATCGAACCTTCGGCCGCTCGGCGCAACTCTTAATCTCAAGGTCGTAGGTTCGATCCCTACACGGCCCATCTCGTCGCTCTTGAAGACGCGAACGCTGACCGGTCTACGCGGCGACGCGTGACCCGGCTAGCATCGTGGCATGGGCGGCGCCGACATCGCTCCGGACGAGACCGATTGCTCGCCAGGTGCGCCGCCACATGAGGCCGAGACGGAAGCGGCCGAGCTGACCCTTCTGTTGGACGCCATTCCCGGTGCCTGGGAGCAGGCTGAGCTTGGCCGTATTCAGGCCGCTGCTGGACAGACCATCCCCCTGCACGAACTCTGACTGCTCAACCGTACTTCTCGGGGATCTCCTCGAGGGAGACGGTGCGCCCAGCGGCGAGATCTGCTCGGACCGGCGGATCCGCAAGGACGTGGCCGTCGTAGGACATCGCTCCTTCGGTCGAGTGGTAACGCGCGTAGCCGAGCCGGTTGGCGGTCTCCTCGAGCTGGACGTCGACGGTCGACACGTGGACGAGGATGGTCACCGGAATGTTGCACTCGATCCGCAGAGTGCCCTCGCTGCAGGTGATCTGATCGAAGTCGGCCAGGCCGATCTCCGCCTCGTCGTCGACCGAGTAGCGGCGCACGCCGCGAATCCGGAGATACCAGCGATACCAGGGCGCCGTCCATGTTCGTCCTCGCCTGTCGACCGGCAGCGGAGGCCCCAGCCCGAGCCAGGTCCGGCGCGGCGGGTCCACGGCCACGACTCGCGCCTCCTCGTACGACCAGCGGCGGAAGGGGATCGCTAGCTCGGCGGCGAGTGGATCGAAGGCGATGTCGTCGGTGTCGAAGTACCAGTCGTGGATCTCGCCAGTGACCTCCAGGAGGCCGGCGGAGTCCGTGGCCCTCAGGCTGAGCAACGCCATCTCTTCCCGCCGGTCAGCCGAGTGCGGCGAGTGCTTCGGCGATCGGGGTCTCGCCGGCCATCAGCTCGAACGTGGCGCCCACGGTCTCGGGAACGGTCAGCGCGGCCGCCAGCACCGCGGCGACGTCGTCGCGCGGGATCTCCGCGCGCTCGACGTGCCCGCCGACGGCGACCAGCCCGGTGCCGGGAGCGTCGGTCAGCGGCCCGGGCCGGACGATCGTGTAGTCGAGCTCGCTCGCTGCCAGCGCCGCGTCGGCGCGCCCCTTCGCGCGCAGGTAGACGGCGAAGGTCTCGTCGCCGGGCGCGTTGGGATCGGCGCCGGTCGAGCTGACCATCAGATAGCGCGCGATCCCGGCAGCCGCGGCGGCCTCGATCAGCCGCACCGCGGCGAGGTGGTCCACCGTCTCCTTGCGCTCGGGCCCACTGCCCGGCCCGGCCCCGGCGGCGAACACCACGGCGTCGCCGCCCGCGATCGCCGCCGCGAGCTCGCCGACATCGGCGGTCTCGAGATCGCAGAGCACAGGCTCGACCGATCTCCCGCGCAGCTCGTCCGCCTGCTCGACGCGCCGCACCAGCGGCCGCGCGACGTCGCCTTGGGCCGCCAGCAGCCGGCACAGCCGCCGGCCGATCTGCCCGCCGCCCCCCGCGATTGCCGTCACCATCACAAGACGCTCCATGCTCGGATGCCCTCCCATCATGCCCCTTCGGGCCGCATCCTGCAGGTAACCGTGCGTCCTCAAGGAACGCGATGCGCCTCCGATAGCAACAAGCATGCGACGAACATGCCTCGCCGCGCTTGCGGCACTGATCCTCATCCTCGCCGCTGCCGCGCCGGCGGTGGCGGAGTACACGGCCACCGGCCCGGTGATCGCCGACTCAGGCTTCCGGCCGACCGCTGACGGCTACTCGTTCGAGAACTACGGAGCGGGCAAGGAGAAGAACCTCACAGCGCAGGAGATGGTGAAGCTCTTCGGCCGCGAGGTCTGCGAGAACGCCGACGGCCGCTGTGTGCTCAGCTCCGTCGCGCGCGGCTGGATGCGCTCGTTCAACGACGTCATGGCCGGCGGCCACTGCATGGGCTTCGCGGCCACCGCCAGCCTCTGGCACTCCGGCCTCGGCGAGCCGCTCGCCCCGTCGCTGCTGGGCGCCACCACCACCTTCGGCCTCTCCAAGACCGGCGCCGTCGAGCGCCACATCGCCTACGGCTTCGCCTTCCAGGCGCTTCCGTCGGTGCAGGCCCAGACCCGCAACCACATCACCGCCCGCCAGCTGGTCGGCGAGCTGCAGCGCCGGCTGCCCGACCGCGAGGAGCCGTTCACCCTCGGCATCTTCAAGCAGGACATGACCGGCGGCCACGCGATCACCCCGTTCGCGCTCGAGGACCGCGGCGAGGGCCGCTACGGCGTGCTGGTCTACGACAACAACTATCCGGGCGAGACGCGCGCGATGAACGTCGACGTCAACCGCAACACCTGGAACTACCAGGCCGCCCCGAACCCGAAGATCAAGGCCGGCGTCTACGACGGCACCGCCAAGGTCTCCAACCTCTCGATCATGCCGCTCGAGCCGGCTCTTGGCGAGCAGGACTGCTTCTTCTGCCGCACCGCGGAGGGCCGCAAGAAGATGACCCTCGCCTGGGCGTCGGACCCGCGCACCCGCCGCCACAGCGAGCTGCTCGTCGTCGACAGGCGCAAGCGCGTCTCCGGCTGCGCCGACTTCGGCGACGGCTTCACCTGCCGCAACCAGATCCCCGGCGTCGACCAGGAGAACCTGATGATCGGCGGGGAGCAGAACTGGCTCAACCGGGTCAGCCCCTCCTACAAGCTGCCCTACGGCCGCCCATACACGGTGATGCTGCGCGGCGCCGACCTACGCAAGCCGGCCCGCGAGGCCGTCGCGCTGATCGGCGACAGCCGCTACGTCGGACTCGCCGGCATCAAGCTCGGTCCGGGTGAGATCGACATGCTGCGCGTCGGTCGCGGCATGCGGCGGGTGGTCTTCGTCAACGACGAGAACCAGAACGAGACGCCGCGCCTCCAGCTCGGCATCGACATCGGCAAGACCTCCTACATGTTCGAGGTCCAGGCCCGCCGGGTCGCCAAGGGCGCGGTGCTCGCCATCGAGCTGCACCCCAAGCGACGCATGCTGGAGATCGAGGGCGCCGACGTCGGGGGCACCGGCCGCTACCGCGTCAAGGCGGTGCGCAGCAACGCCGGCGGACACACGACCGCTCGCCGCCAGGCGACGCTGCGTGCAGGCGAGACGCTGCAGATCGACTACGGCGAGCTGCTCCGCAAGAAGGGCAAGCGGCGCTAGCCGACCCGGCGCGTCTGGGGTGATCCGGGCCGCGTCCCCAAGTGGGGCGCGGCCCGTCGCCGTTCACCGCCGGGCCAGCAGCCGCCAGTAGCCGTCGGCGATCTCGTCGGGGCTCAGCGGCCCGCGCGGGCGGTACCACTGCGGGACGTGGTTGACCATGCCGAGCAGCGCCAGCAGGGCGACGGCGCGGTCGTCGTAGGCCAGCTCGCCTGACCGCTCGCCCGCCTCGAGCAGCTCGTCGAGGATCCGCTCGAACTCCTTGCGCGCCCGGCGGATCTCGCGCCAGCGCGGCTCACGCTCGATCACATGGCGCTCCTGCTGGAAGACCAGCATCGAGTGGCGCCGCGCCACCACCTGGCCGACCCACTCGGCCAGTAGCGCGCGCAGCCGCTCGCCGGCCGTCAGCTCGGCGTCGGCGGCGATCTCGCGCGCGCGGGCGAGCAGCGGCTCCATCAGCCCGTGGCAGATCTGGAACAGCAGGTCGTCCTTGGAGCCGACGTAGTGGTAGAGCCCGCCGACGGTCAGGCCGGTCGCCTCCGACAGGTCGGCCATCGAGGTCGCCTGGAAGCCGTTGGCCCCGAACAGCTCGGCGGCGGCGTCGACGACCTCCTGCTGGCGGCGGTCGTAGCGCTCGCGCAGCGCGGGCTTGGTCGGCAGGGTCGGCATCCCCACGATCCTAGCCTTTACCGAACCCCCGCTAGAAATTCGAATGATCATTCGGTAAAGTCGCGCCATGGACTTCGACCTCTCCGACGACCACGCGCTGCTGCGCCGCACCGTCCGCGACTTCGCCGAGCAGGAGGTCGCGCCGGTCGCCGAGGAGCTCGACCGCGAGAAGCGCTTCCCCTACGAGCTGGTCGCCAAGATGGGCGCGCTCGGCTGGATGGGGATCCCCTTTCCGGAAGAGGTCGGCGGCGCGGGCGGCGACACGCTCGCCTACGCGCTCGCCGTCGAGGAGCTGACCCGCGTCGACTCGTCGGTGGCGATCACGCTCTGCGCACACACCTCGCTCGGCACCCAGCCGATCCACCTCTTCGGCAGCGAACGCCAGCGCGCCGAGTGGCTGCCCCAGCTCTGCTCCGGGGCCAAGCTCGGCGCCTTCGGCCTGACCGAGCCGGAGGCCGGCAGCGACGCCGGCAACACACGCACCCGCGCCCGGCTCGACAGCGACGAGTGGGTGATCGACGGGACCAAGCAGTTCATCACCAACGCGGGCACCGACATCTCCGGGGTGGTCTGCATCACAGCGCGGACGGGGGAGGACGAGATCTCCAACCTGATCGTGCCCAACGGCACTCCCGGCTACGAGCAGGGCAAGCCCTACCGCAAGATGGGCTGGAACGCCTCCGACACCCGGCCGCTGACCTTCGACGGCTGCCGGGTGCCCGAGGAGAACCTGCTCGGGCCGCGCGGACACGGCTTCAAGCAGTTCCTGCACATCCTCGACATCGGCCGCATCGGGGTCGCCGCGATGGGGCTCGGGCTTGCCCAGGGCGCGCTCGACGAGGCGCTCGCCTACGCTCGCGATCGGCGCGCCTTCGGCCAGCCGATCAGCAAGTTCCAGGCGATCCAGGTCAAGCTCGCCGACATGGCGACCGAGATCGAGGCCGCCCGGCTGCTCGTCTACAAGGCGGCGCTGCTCAAGGACCGCGGCGAGAGCTTCTCGCTCACCGCCGCCCAGGCGAAGTTGAAGACCGGCCGGCTCGCGGTCCGCTGCGCCGAGGAGGCGGTCCAGATCCACGGCGGCTACGGCTACATCGAGGAGTACCCCGTCTGCCGCTTCTACCGCGACGCGAAGATCCTCACGATCGGCGAGGGCACCGACGAGATCCAGCAGATGGTGATCGCCCGCGCCCTGGGGGCCTGAGCGGAGGCGGCGATGATCGAGTCGGTCCTGATCGCCAACCGCGGCGAGATCGCGGTGCGGGTCGCGCGCAGCGCCCGTGAGCTGGGCGTCCGGACGGTCGCCGTCTACAGCGACGCCGACGCCGGCGCGCGCCACGTCGCGGCCGCCGACGAGGCGGTCCGGATCGGTCCCCCACCGGCGCGCGACTCCTACCTGTCGATCGAGGCGATCCTCGCGGCGGCCCGCGCGACCGGCGCCGTGGCCGTCCATCCCGGCTACGGCTTCCTCTCCGAGAGCGCCGCGTTCGCGCGCGCCTGCGCCGACGCCGGCCTGGTCTTCGTCGGGCCGCCCGCCGCGGCGATCGAGCTGATGGGCGACAAGGCGCGCGCGAAGGCCGCCGCCCGCGCGGCCGGGCTGCCGGTCGTGCCCGGCATCGAGGGGGCCGACCTCGACCTCGGCGAGATCGGCGCCTTCTGCGACGAGCACGGCCTGCCGGCGGTGGTCAAGGCGGTCGCCGGCGGCGGCGGGCGGGGGATGCGCGTCGTGCGCGAGCGGGGAGAGCTGGAGGACGCGGTCGGCGCGGCGCGGCGCGAGGCCGCCGCCGCCTTCGGCGACGACCGCGTCCTGGTCGAGCGCTACCTCGATCGGCCGCGCCACATCGAGGTCCAGGTGCTCGCCGACGGGCACGGTGGAGTCATCCACCTCGGCGAGCGCGAGTGCAGCCTCCAGCGCCGCCACCAGAAGGTCGTCGAGGAGGCCCCGTCGCCGGTGGTCGACGGCGAGCTGCGGGAGCGGATGGGCACGGCGGCGGTCGCCCTCGCGCGCGCGTGCGGCTACGTCGGCGCCGGGACCGTCGAGCTGATCACCCCCGCCGCCGACCCGTCCGACTTCGCTTTCCTCGAGATGAACACCCGCCTCCAGGTCGAGCACCCGGTCACCGAGGCGGTCTATGGCGTCGATCTGGTCGCCGAGCAGCTGCGGATCGCCTCCGGCGAGCGGCTGTCGATCGGCCAGGACGCCGTCGCGCCCGACGGCCACGCGATCGAGGCGCGTGTCTACGCCGAGGACCCGGCCGCCGGGTTCCTGCCCGCGACCGGGACGCTGCGGCGCTGGCGCGAGCCGACGGGTCCCGGCCTGCGCGTCGACGCCGGCGTCGACGAGGGCGACACGATCGCCACCCACTACGACCCGCTGCTCGCCAAGGTCGTCGCCCACGGGCCCGACCGCCGCACGGCGTTGGAGCGGCTGCGCGGCGCGCTCGCCGGTCTCGAAGCGCTCGGCGTCGCCACCAGCGCCGGCTTCACGCGCGCGCTGCTCGCCCGCGACGACGTCCGCGCCGGCGACCTTGACACCGGGCTGCTCGAGCGGGCGCTCGCGGCGGCCGACGGCGACGGCGGGGCGCCGAATCCTGCCGCGCCGCCGCCGGACCTGCTCGCTGCGGGAGCGCTCGCGGCATACCTGCGCGACCGCGACCTCCACGGCGCGACGACCACCGTGCCGTTCGGCTGGGGCGCCGGTCCGTGGCGACGCCGCTTCGAGGATGGTGTGGTCGAGATCGCGGGGATCCCGGAGCAGTGCGATGTCACGGTGCAGGCATCCGGCGCGGTGGCCGTGGGAGGTGACGGCGCGGGCCGTGGCCGCGAGGACGGCGCTCCTGGCGGCGTCGCCGCGCAAGCGCCGCGCCGCGCGACCGTCCGGTGGGTATCCGAGCCGGCGCTGTACGGCGCGAGAACGTCCACGACCGTGGTCGGCGCAACGCCTGCCGCGACCGCCGCGGTCGAGGTCGCCCTCGACGGCATCGCCCGCCGCTACGCGGTCGCCTGGGCGGACGACGCGATCTGGGTCGGCCGCGACGGCCACCAGCGCGAGCTGCGGCCGGCCTCGCCGCGCGCGGGCGTCGGCGCGCACGGGATCGACGGGCTGGAGGCGCCGATGCCCGGCACCGTGCTCGCGGTCAAGGTCTCCAACGGCGACGTGGTCGCCGAGGGCGAGGTGGTGATGGTGTTGGAGTCGATGAAGATGGAGCTGTCGATCGCGGCCCCCCACGACGGGACGGTCGCCGATCTCGAGTTGGCCGCCGGCGATCGGGTCAGCCAGCGCCAGCCACTGCTGACGGTGACGCCGTGACGCCGGCCGCCCGGGAGGGCCACCTCGAACTGATCGCCGACCTCGAGCAGCGGGTCGAACGAGTCCGCGCGGGCGGCGGGCCGAAAGCCGTCGAGCGCCACCACGCGCGCGGCAAGCTGACCGCCCGCGAGCGGATCGGCCGTCTCTGCGACCCGGGGGCGCCGTTCCTCGAGCTGTCGCCGCTCGCGGCCGCCGAGATGTACGACGACGCCGCCCCCGGGGCGGGGATCGTGACCGGCGTCGGCCAGATCGCCGGGCGGCGCTGCGTCGTCGTCGCCAACGACGCCACCGTCAAGGGCGGCACCTACTATCCGATCACCGTCAAGAAGCACCTGCGCGCCCAGGAGGTCGCCCTCCACAATCGCCTCCCGTGCGTCTACCTGGTCGACTCCGGCGGCGCATTCCTGCCGCTCCAGGACGACGTCTTCCCCGACCGCGAGCACTTCGGGCGGATCTTCTTCAACCAGGCGACGATGTCGCGCCGCTCGATCCCCCAGATCTCGGCGGTGATGGGCTCCTGCACCGCCGGCGGCGCCTACGTCCCGGCGATGAGCGACGAGACGGTGATCGTCGCCGGGCAGGGCACGATCTTCCTCGGCGGTCCGCCGCTGGTGAAGGCCGCGACCGGCGAGGAGGTGACCGCCGAGGAGCTCGGCGGCGGCGAGCTGCACGCCCGCACCTCCGGCGTCGTCGACCACCTCGCCGCCGACGACGACGAGGCGCTGGAGATCGTGCGCGGTATCGCCGCCACCCTCCCGCCCGATCCGTCGCCACCGTGGGAGCGGATCGCGCCGCGGGCCCCGGCGGAGGACCCCGACGGCATCCTCGACGTCGTCCCGCTCGACGCCCGCACCCCCTACGACATCCGTGAGGTCCTGCGTCGGATCGTCGACGGCGGCGAGCTGCGCGAGTTCAAGGAGCTGTTCGGCACGACGCTGGTCTGCACCTTCGCCCACGTCGACGGCCACCCGGTCGGCGTGCTGGCCAACAACGGCATCCTCTTCTCGGAGAGCTCGCTCAAGGGAGCGCACTTCGTCGAGCTGTGCGACCGGCGCGGCATCCCGCTGCTCTTCGTCCAGAACATCGCCGGCTTCATGGTCGGCCGCGAGTACGAGGCCGGCGGGATCGCCAAGGACGGCGCGAAGCTCGTCACGGCGGTCGCGTGCGCACGGGTGCCGAAGCTGACGGTGATCGTCGGCGGCTCGTTCGGCGCCGGCAACTACGGCATGTGCGGCCGCGCCTACTCGCCGCGGTTCCTGTTCATGTGGCCGAACGCTCGGATCTCGGTGATGGGCGGGGAGCAGGCGGCGACGGTGATGACCGAGGTCGGCCAGCCCGAGACCGGTGCCACCCTGCGCGACCAGTACGAGCTTCAGGGCCGTCCGCTCTACTCGACGGCCCGGCTGTGGGACGACGGGGTGATCGATCCGCGCCAGACACGCGACGTGCTCGCCACCGCGCTCGCCGCCTGCGCCTGTGCGCCGCTCGACGACGTCGGCTACGGCGTGTTTCGGATGTAGCGCCGCGCCGCGCGCCTCCGCTCAGCGAGACGGGGCCGCGCCCCGTGTGGGACGCGGCCCCGTCCGTTGTCGCGTGCCGCGGGGCCGCCGTGCGGCGGCCCCGGGATCGATCGGCCAGCGACGCCTTGGGAGGAGGCGAGCCGTATCTTTGCGGCGTCGAGCAGCTCGCGGCTTGGCCCATTGGACAAAGATCGGTCAGACCAATCCGCCGTCGCGCACAGACGCCGGCAGGCCGGGCGCCTGTGCGGGAGCTTGGAGCCGGTGGCGGTCAGGCGCGCGGGGGCGGCTGCTGGTCGAACCCGCCGGTGCCGCCGTCGCCGCCGCTGCGGCTCTGGGTCAGCATGAAGAGTCCGATGATCAGGCCGACCACGCCGGCGACCATCAGGATCAGGCCGACTACCTGGAGGTCGATGCCGGAGACAGAGGCGGTGACCGCGTAGCGCAGGATCGCGCCCACGGCGATGAGGAAGATCGAGGATCCAATGGTCACAGCGACTAGCTACTCCGTGGTCACCGGTTCTCCTGCCCCGTCGCGTCGGTTTCCAGTCGCATGGAATGACCCGTTGTCTGGTATCACCTGCCCCATGAGCGAGCTCGCCTGCCTCGACGGCACGATCGCCCCGGCCGCCGAGACGGTCATCCCCGTCACCGACGAGGGCCTGCTGCGCGGCGACGGCGCGTTCGAGGTGATCCGCGTCTACGACGGCCAGCCGTTCCTGCTGGACGAGCACCTCGACCGCATGAAGACCTCGGTCGCCAACCTCCGACTCGAGGGCCCGTTCCACCGCGAGCGCTACGAGGGGGAGGCGGCCGAGCTGCTGCTCGCCCGCGGCGGGGGCAGCTTCGACGGCTGCCTGCGGCTGCTGCTCACGCGCGGCGGTCGGCGGCTGCTGCTCACCGAGCAGGCGCCCACGCATCTGGACGCCGTGCGGCTGGCGGCTATCACCTACGCGCCGACCCGCCTCCTGACGGCGGTCAAGTCGCTCTCCTACGGCGCGAACATGCTCGCCACGCGGATCGCCCACGAGCGCGGCTGCGACGAGGCGCTGCTCGTCACCCCACACGGGCGCGTGCTGGAGGCTCCGACCTCGTCCCTGTTCTGGGTCGACGGCGACGGCCAGCTCTGCACGACGCCGCTCGACGACCACGTGCTCGCGTCGATCACCCGTGCACACCTACTCGAGCTGCTCGACGTCCGTGAGCAGAGCGTCGGGCTCGACGAGCTGAAGGCCACCGCCCGCGAGGCGTTCCTCGCCTCGACCATCCGCGAGGTCCAGCCGGTCGCGGCGATCGACGAGCTCGAGCTGCCCGCACCAGGTGAGGTCACCGCCGCCGCGGCAGCCGCGTTCGCCGCTCACCGCGACGAGCTGCTCCGACGCGGCGACTAGCCTCCGGCTGCGCGCCGCGCCCGCGAACACCATGCGAATCCTGACCGTCATCGGCAATCGGCCGCAGTTCGTCAAGGCGGCCGCCGTGTCGCGGCTGCTGCGCGAGCGCCACGAGGAGCGGATCGTCCACACCGGCCAGCACTACGACGACGAGATGTCGCGTGTCTTCTTCGAGGAGCTGGGGGTGCCCGCGCCCGACCGCGAGCTGCACGCCGGCGGCGGCACCAACACCGCCCAGACCGCGCGCATCCTCGGACTGCTGGAGGAGGAGATCGCCGCCGCCGAGCCCGACCTGGTGCTCGTCTACGGCGACACCAACACCACCCTCGCCGGTGCGCTGGCCGCTGCCCAGGCCGGCGTGGCGGTCGGCCATGTGGAGGCCGGGATGCGCTCCTTCGACCGCGCGATGCCCGAGGAGCTCAACCGCGTCCTGACCGACCATGCCAGCGACCTGCTGCTCTGCTCGACGGCCGCCGCGGTGGACAACCTCGCGGCCGAGCGCGTCGCGGGCGAGGTCCACCTGGTCGGCGACGTGATGGCCGACGTCTCGCTCGCCTTCGCGCCGAGCGCCGAGCGCCGCTCCGACATCCTCGACCGCCTCGGCCTGACCCCCGGCGACTACGTCGCCGCGACCGCCCACCGCGCCGGCAACGTCGACGACCCGGAGCGGCTGGCCCGGCTGGTCGCGCTGCTCGCGGCGGTCCCGGCGACGGTGGTGTTGGCGCTGCACCCGCGGACCGCCGCGCGACTCGAGGAGACCGGCCTGCGCGCCCGTCTCGACGCCGCGGCCAACGTCGTGGTCACCCCACCGCTCGGCTACCTCGACTTCACCAGGCTCGCCGCCGGCGCGCGCGCGGTGCTCACCGACTCCGGGGGCGTTCAGAAGGAGGCGTTCCTGCTCGGGGTGCCGTGCGTGACGATGCGCGACACCACCGAGTGGGTCGAGACCGTCGACGCCGGCTGGAACACCCTCGTCGACCTCGACCCGGGCGCGGCGGTCGCGGCGATCGAGCGGCCCCGGCCGGAGGGCGCGCGGCCCGATCTCTACGGCGCCGGGCGGGCCGCAGAGCGGGTTTGCGACGTGCTCGACGCCTACACTCCCAGGCGATGACCAGTCCGGACGGCAAGCCGGCGCGCGTCGGGGTGGTCGGTCTCGGCTACGTCGGGCTGCCGCTCGCGGTCGCCTTCGCCGAGGCTGGCCACAGCGCGGTCGGCGTCGACACCGACGCCCGCACGGTCGCGGCCGTCACGGCCGGGGAGAGCCACATCGAGGACATCTCCTCCGAGCGACTCGCGGCGGTCGGCGACCGGCTGACGGCGACCACCGACTACGCCGCCCTCGCCGACTGCGACGCCGTGCTGATCGCCGTGCCGACCCCGCTCACGCCCAACCGGGAGCCGGACCTCGGGCCGCTGATCGCCAGCAGCCGGGCGCTCGCGCGTGTCCTGGTCGAGGGGCAGCTGGTCGTGCTGGAGTCGACCACCTACCCGGGCACCACGCGCGAGCAGCTGGTTCCGCTGCTGGAAGAGTCCGGCCTCGCCGCCGGGCGCGACTTCAACGTCGCCTACTCGCCCGAGCGCGTCGACCCCGGCCGCACCGACCACACGCTGCGCACCACCCCGAAGATCGTCGGCGGCCTCACCCTCGCCTGCCGCGACCGCGCCGTCGCGCTCTACCGGCTCGTCTGCGACGAGCTCGTCGAGGTCTCTGCGCCCGAGCCGGCGGAGCTCGCGAAGCTGCTGGAGAACGTCTTCCGCTCGGTGAACATCGCCCTCGTCAACGAGCTGGCGATGCTCTGCGACCGGATGGGCATCGACGTCTGGGAGGTCATCGACGCCGCCGCGACCAAGCCCTACGGCTTCATGCGCTTCGACCCGGGCCCCGGCATGGGCGGCCACTGCCTGCCGGTCGATCCGTTCTACCTGTCCTGGAAGGCGCGCGAGTACGGCCAGCCGACCGAGTTCGTCGAGCTGGCGGGCGAGGTCAACCAGCGGATGCCGGAGTTCTGCGTGGCGCGCGTCGCGCGGGCGCTCAACGACCACTCCAAGCCGGTCCGCGGCTCGCGGATCGCGATCCTCGGCGTCGCCTACAAGGCCGGTGTCGGCGACGTGCGCGAGTCGCCCGCGCTGCGGATCATCGAGATGCTCGGCGACCAGGGAGCGGTGATCTCCTACCACGACGACTACGTCGCGGAGCTGCACGAGCTGGACTACTCCAACGAACCGCTCGACGCCGTCCTGCACGGCGCCGACATCGCGGTGATCGTGACCGCCCACCCCGGCCTCGACCTGGAGCGCGTGGTTGCCACGGTGCCGGTCGTGGTCGACTTCCGCGGCGTCACCCGCCATATCGACGCGCCGAACCTGGTGCGCCTATGAGCGACGGACCGGTGCGGATCGGCGTCGTCGGCCTCGGCTACTGGGGGCCGAACCTGGCGCGCAACTTCGACCGCCTGCGCGACGCCGAGCTGCGCTGGCTCTGCGACGGCTCGGCCGAGGCGCGCGAGCGGTGGGGCGAGGCGTTCCCCGACGCGCGCGTCGGGGCCGACCTCGACGAGCTGCTCGCCGACCCCGACCTCGACGCCGTCGTGCTCGCCACGCCGGTTCCGACCCACGCGGCGCTCGCCGTGCGGGTCCTGGAGTCCGGCAGGCACTGCTTCGTCGAGAAGCCGCTCGCCCAGTCGGTCGCCGAGGCCGAGGCGGCGGTCGCCGCCGCCGAGACGGCGGGGAAGGTGCTGATGGTCGGCCACCTGCTCGAGTACCACCCGGGGCTGGTGACGCTGAAGGAGATCGCCGACTCCGGCGAGCTGGGCGACATCCACTACATCTACGGCAACCGGCTCAACCTCGGCAAGCTGCGCGCCGAGGAGAACGCGCTCTGGTCGCTGGGCGCGCACGACGTCTCGGTCGTGCTGCGGCTCGCCGGCGGCGAGGAGCCGGTCGAGTGCAGCGCCGTCGGCGAGTGCTACATGCAGGACGGCATCGAGGACGTCGTCTTCGCCTACATGCGGTTCGCCTCCGGGCTGGCGGCCCACCTCCACCTCTCGTGGCTGGACCCGCACAAGGAGCGCCGGTTCACCGTCGTCGGCTCGAAGAAGATGGCGACCTTCGACGACATGGAGCTCGACCGCAAGCTGACGATCTACGACAAGGGCTTCGACCAGGACTCCTCCTCCTACGGCGAGTACATCACCCGCTCCGGAGAGGCCCACAGCCCGAGCATCCCCAACGACGAGCCGCTGCGGCTGGAGTGCGCCCACTTCGTCGAGGCCGTCCGCTCGGGCCGCCCGCCGCGCTCCGACGGTGCGAGCGGCGTGCGGGTCGTGCGGGTGCTCGAGGAGCTGCAGCGGTCGCTGGACGAGAGCCGGCGCGGTGTCGCCGCCGGCTGAGCTGACCGCCTCCGACCGCGCGCCCGGCCTGCTGCTCGGGCCCGGGGTCGAGTTGGGTGCCGATGTCGAGCTGGGCGGCCACGTGGTCATCCACGCCGGGACGGTCGTCGGCGCGGGCGCGCGGATCCAGGACGGCGCGGTTCTCGGCAAGCCGGTCGCGCTCGGCGCGCGGTCGACCGCCGCGCGAACGGCGCCACCGCCGGCGCGGATCGGCGCGGGCGCGACGATCTGCGCGGGAGCCGTCGTGACGGCCGGGGCGACGATCGGCGAGCGGGCGGTCGTCGGCGACCAGGCCCAGGTCCGCGAGCGGGCGGTCGTCGGGGACGAGAGCGTCGTCGGGCGCGGCAGCGCGGTCGACAACGACGTCACCGTCGGGGCGCGCGTGCGGATCCAGTCCAACTGCTACGTCACGGCCCACTCGACCGTCGAGGACGACGTCTTCGTCGGGCCGGGCGTCACGCTCACCAACGACGACACGATGGGGCGCCACGGCTCCGACTTCGAGCTGCGCGGCGCGACGCTGCGCCGTGCCTGCCGGATCGGCGGCGGCGCGACCCTGACGCCGGGCGTCGAGGTCGGCGCGGAGGCCTTCGTCGCCGCCGGCGCGGTGGTCACCCGCGACGTGCCGGCGCGGGCAGTCGTGCTCGGCGTGCCGGCGCGTGTCGTCGGTGAGGTCGGCGACGAGGACCTGCTGGAGCGGTGGCGCTGATCGGCCGCCGACGCCACGGGCTGCGCGCCGATCGCGCGACGGTCGCGCTCGGAGCCGTCGCCAGCGCGCTCGGGGTCGCGGTCGCCGGGGTCGAGCTGTCGCGCGTCTGGCGGCGCAGCGAGGCGGTCGTCGCCGAGCGGCGGGAGGAGCCGCTGCTCGCCGCCGCCGAGACCGTCGCCGAGACAGCGGCCGTCGCCCGCCGCGGCTACGGCGATGTCTCGACGACCGAGAACGCGCTGTTCAACCTGTTCGCCTCGTTCGCGACGACGTTCATCACGGTGCGCACGGTCACGACCCTGCTGCGCGACCGCCGCCGCGTCGGGCCGTTTCGCGACCTCGTCGTCGGCCACCGCCACATCCACCACTTCGTGCCGGGCATCGTGCTGTCGCTGGTCGCCGGGACCGTCGCGATCGCCACCCGCAGCGAGGAGATCGAGCCGCTGCTCGCCGTCCCGTTCGGGATCGGGATGGGGCTGACGCTCGACGAGTCTGCGCTGCTGCTCGAGCTCGACGACGTCTACTGGTCGGAGGAGGGCATCCTCAGCGTCCAGATCGCGCTCGCCGCGCTCGCGGTGCTCTCGGCGACCGCCCTCGCCGCCCGCTTCCTGCGCCGCGGCGAGGTGCTGCTCGACCCGCCGCTCGCGGGGCCCTGAGCCCCGTCACCGCGCACGGCGCGGTCAGGCCGCCCTGATCGCCGCCGCCGCATCGGTCCAGACGATCTCGTCGCGCGCCGGGCCGACGCCGATCGTCACGACCGGGATGCCGAGCTGCTCCTCGATGAACTCGAGGTAGCGGCGGGCGTTGGCGGGCAGGTCCTCGAGCGTCCGTACCGCGGTGATGTCCTCGTCCCAGCCGGGCAGCTCGACGTACTCGCCGGTGGCGTGGTGGAGCACCGACTGGTGGTAGGGGAACTCGTCGAAGGTCGCGTCCTCGGCGCCGGTGTAGCGGACGGCGACGCGGATCGGGTCGATGCCGGTCAGCACGTCGAGCTTGGTGACCACCAGGCCGGTGAGGCTGTTGATCCGAGCCGAGTACTTCAGCGCGACCATGTCGAGCCAGCCGCAGCGGCGCTCGCGTCCGGTGGTGGTGCCGAACTCGTGACCGGCCTTGCGCAGCCGGTCGCCGAGCTCGTCGTGCAGCTCGGTCGGGAACGGGCCGGCGCCGACGCGCGTGCAGTAGGCCTTGGCGATCCCCCAGATCTCGTCGATCGCCTTCGGGCCGACCCCGGCGCCCGAGCAGGCGGCGCCGGCGACGGTGTTCGACGAGGTGACGAACGGGTAGGTCCCGTGGTCGATGTCCAGCAGCGTGCCCTGTGCGCCCTCGAAGATCACCAGCCGGCCCTCGTCGAGGCCGCGCCAGGCGATCGGTGGGGTGTCGGCGATGTGCGGGGCGAGCCGCTGGCCGTAGGCGAGGTAGTCCTCGACCATCTGGTGCATGTCCAGCCGCGGATCCTTCTCGAACCCGCGCAGCGTCTGCCGCTTGGGCTCGAGCGCGGAGGCGATCTTCTGCTTGAGGATCTTCTCGTCGAGGATGTCCTGGACGCGGATGCCGAGCCGGGCCGCCTTGTCGGCGTAGCAGGGGCCGATGCCGCGCTTGGTCGTCCCGATCTCGCGCTTGCCGAGCTTCGCCTCGCCGGCGTGGTCGAGCAGCAGGTGGTAGGGCATGATCAGGTGGGCGTTGGCCGAGACCTTCAGCCCGCGCAGGTCGACCCGCTGGCGGCGCAGCCCGTCGATCTCCTCGATCAGCACGCGCGGGTCGACGACGACGCCGTTGCCGATCACGCAGTTGCAGCCCGCGTAGAGGATCCCGGAGGGGATCAGGTGGAACTTGAACACCTCGTCGCCGCGGACGATCGTGTGACCGGCGTTGTTGCCGCCCTGGAAGCGGATCACCGAGTGCGCCCGCTCACCGAGCAGGTCGACGACCTTGCCCTTGCCCTCGTCGCCCCACTGGGCGCCAACGATCACGAGTCCTGGCATGACGGTGCGGGAGTCTAGTCGCGGCGGCCGCTCAGCCGGCCGAGCCGATGCGCAGGTCGGGCCCCATGATCGGCAGCGGCTCGCCGCAGATCTCCACCAGCCGCGAGACCGTGCGGGCCCCGATCTGCTCGCGCAGCTCGTCGAGGTCGGTGATGTTCGTGGTGACGACGATCGACCGCTCGTCCTGCCAGCGCTCGTTGACGATCGCGTAGAGCTGCTCGAGCACCCACTCGGTCCGCTTCTCGGCGCCGAGATCGTCGAGGTGGAGCACGTCGACCGAGCAGAGGCGCCGGAACAGGCCCATGTAGGAGCCGGAGGAGTCGCTGTCGTAGGTGTCCTTGATCTCGGCCAGCAGCCGCGTGACGGGGTAGACGGCGACCGAGCGGCCCGCCTGCTCGGCGGCCTGGGAGACGAGCATCGCCAGCGAGGTCTTGCCGGTGCCGACGTCGCCGGCGAACCACAGCCCGCGGCCCTCGTCGACGTTGCGCTCGATCCCCTCGATGAACGTCCGCACCGGTCGCAGCACGAACGGGTCGAGGTCGGCGACCGGCTTGCGGTCGAACGACACGCCACGGAAGCGCTTCGGGATGCCGGTGCCCATTCCGCGCGACAGCGCGCGGCCGATCCTCCGCTCGCGGCACTCGCAGGCGACCGCCTCGCCGTCCTCGTTGAGGATCCAGCCGTTGCCCTCGCAGCGGCCGAGCGGGCAGTCGGTCGCGTCGGGGTCATGCTCGGGCTCGCTCCGGAGAGCGCGCAGCATCAGCCGGCCCCGCCGCCCGGCGCGCCGCCGATCGGCGCCTCGCGGGCGAGGCTGGCGAACTTCGGGTACCGCTCGAGGAAGGTCAGCTCGACGGAGCCGACCGGGCCGTTTCTGTGCTTGCCGATCAGCAACTCGGCGACACCCGGCTTCTCGGTGGTGTCCGGGTTGTAGTACTCGTCGCGGTAGACGAACATCACCATGTCGGCGTCCTGCTCGATGTTGCCCGACTCGCGCAGGTCGCTCATCAGTGGCCGCTTGTCGGGCCGCGACTCGACCGCGCGCGAGAGCTGGGAGATCGCGATGACGGGGATGTGCAGCTCGCGGGCGAGGATCTTCAGCCCGCGGCTCATCTTGCCGACCTGCTCGACGCGGCCGTCGCGCGGGTCCTCGGCGCGCATCAGCTGGAGGTAGTCGACGATCAGCAGCCCGATCGGATGGCGCTGGTGCAGGCGGCGCGCCTTCGCGCGCAGCTCGAGCACGCCGAGGTCGCTGGAGTCGTCGATGTAGAGCGGCGCACGCGCCAGCTTCTCGGTCGCCTGGAGCACCTTCGGCCAGCGGTCGGCGCGGACCCGCCCCTTGCGCAGCGACTCGCCGTTGATCTTCGCCCGCGATGCGATGAACCGCTGCGCGAGCTCGCCCTCGGACATCTCGAGCGAGAACAGCGCGACGCCGCGGCCGTGGTCGACCGAGGCGTTCTCGGCGAAGCAGGTGGCCAGCGCCGAGTTGTGCACGACGACGTCGTCGGCGACGAAGTTGTGGCTCAGCGGCACGGTGATGTCGAAGGTCTCCACCGCGCCGACGTGCTCGATCGAGACGATCTCGTCCCACCAGACGTCGGCGTCGTCGGCCTCGTCCTCACACTCGACCCCGACCGCCGCCTCCAGCTCGGCGCTCAGCGGCCGCGACAGGCCGCGTGTGCCGAGGTGCCAGCCGTGGCGGTCGGCGGCAGCCGGCTCGACGGCAGCCGGCCAGGGCCGCTCGCCGCGGCCGGCGACGACCGGATCCCACTGGCCGGCCGCGACGGTCGCGCGGTGGCGCGCCGGCACGCCGCGGGCGTAGGCGGGTCCCTTGGCGGCCGGGTCGGTCCGCGGCAGGCGGTTGGGCACCGCGATCTGGTCTCCGCCCTGGAGTGTCTCCAGCGCCCGCCAGCCGGCGACGGTCAGCAGCGGATGGTTGCCGGTCGCCGCGATCTCGCGGCCGAGGCGGGTTCGGACCCGAAACACCGGCCTGACGCCGTTGCGGAAGGCGGCGGTGGCGAGCGCGGGCCGCAGTCGGAGGTCCCTGCCGAGCGTGGCGACCCAGGTCTCGCGACCGGCCTCGATCCGCGCGACGACGTCGTCCATCCGCCGCGGCACGCCGGTCGACGGGTCGTAGACGAGCGCCGCGCCGGGCAGGCACTTGCCCATCGCCGGACGGGCGGCGAGCACGATCAGGTTGCCGGGCTGGAAGCCGCCGGTGATCTCGTCGAGGTCGCGGTAGCCCGACGGGGTGCCGGTCAGGCTCTGGCCCTCCTTGGACAGTCGCTCGAGCTTGTCCAGCTCCTCGTGGAGGACGTCCTCGATCTTGCGCAGCTGCGAGGAGTCGTGGTTGTGGCCGGCGCGGAAGATCGCCTGCTCGGCCTGCTCGACCAGCGAGCGCGGATCGGTGCCGTCGGTGGCGACCTTGTCCTGGATCTCGCGTGCGGCGCCGAGCAGCCGGCGCAGGATCGCGTGGTCGCGGACGATCCGCGCGTAGTCGCGTACCGCTCCGGCGGCGGGGACCATCGTCGGCAGCGCGTGCACGTAGGCCGGCCCGCCCGCCTCCTCGAGGCGGCCCTCGCGCTTGAGGTCGTCGCAGACGGTGATCGCGTCGACGGCCTCCGGCTCGGCCTTCTCCTTCAGCCGCAGCATCGAGCGGAAGATCAGCTGATGGCGCGGGCGGTAGAAGTCGTCGGCGCTGATCTTGAGGTCGACGAAGATCTGGTCGAGCGCCTGCTCGGTGAGCAGGATCGTCCCGAGGACGGCGATCTCCGCCTCCTCGTTGTGCGGCGGCACGCCGGCCCCGTGCTCGGGCACGGTGACCGCCATCAGGCGTGGCTCCTGGAGCGGTGCGCGGCTAGGAGCCGGTCACGATGGTCTTCACCTCGGCGAAGACCCCGTCGTTGACCTCGACGCGCACCATGTGGGTGCCGGTGGCCTTGATCGGCTCGTCGATGTAGATGTGGCGCTTGTCGACCTTGATCCCGCGGGCCTGCTTGATCGCCTTGGCGATCTCCTGCGAGGTGACCGAGCCGAACAGGCGGCCGTCGTCGCCGGCCTGCTGTGAGATGGTCAGCACCGTCTTGCGCAGCAGCGCCGCGTTCTCCTCGGCGCGCTCCACCTTCTCCCGCGCCTCGCGCTCGGCCGCGTCCCTGCGGCGCTGAACCTCGGCCAACGCCCCGGGCGTCGCGCGCTCCGCGAGCTGGCGCGGGGCCAGGAAGTTGCGCAGGTAGCCGGAGCTGACGTCGACTACGTCGCCGCGCTCTCCGAGCGTCTCGACATCTTGGAGCAGGATCGCCTGGGCCATGGTGGTTGCGCATGGTACAGACCCGTGGCCGGCGATCCCGCTTGCCTCGACTCCCTAGAACGGGATGTCGTCGTCGATCGCGCCGCCGCCCGACCCGCCGCCGGTCGGGGCCGGCTGGAAGTCCGAGTTGTCGGCGGGCACGTCGGACTGCGGCGCGAACCGCTGGCCGCCGCCGCCACCACCGCCGCCACCGCCGTCGAGCTCGCCGCGGCCACCGAGGAACTGGACCGAGTCGGCGATGATGTCGACCGACTGGCGCTTGTTGCCGTTCTGGTCCTCCCACTCGCGCCACTCGAGGCGGCCGTCGACGGCGATCGGACGGCCCTTCTCGAGGTACTGGGCGGCGTTCTCGCCCTGGCGGCCCCAGACCGTCACGTCGAAGTAGTTGGGCTTGTCGACCCACTCGCCGGAGGCGTCCTTGCGGCGGGTGTTGCAGGCCACCCGCAGGCTGCACACCGACGTCCCGCTCGGGGTGCTGCGCAGCTCCGGGTCGCGCGTGAGGTTGCCCGTGAGGACGACCCTGTTGATGTTGGTGGCTGCCATCTGAAGGCTCCCTTGTGATCTCTTGCGGCCGAGCGTCCGAGGGTAGCTCCGCCGCAAGTCGGACTGGGACGATCTTCCCGCGTCGTGCGCGGGAATAATCTGAGCTGACGCAGAGTTGCGTCGCCGGCGGGCCCTCCTGGGCCTGGGGCGGCTACTCGCCTGCGGGCGCGTCGGCGGCGGCGCGGGCGGCGACGCGGCCGTCGCCGTCCTCGTCCGGCCGTGAGCCGGCGCGGACGGGCTCGGGCTGCGGCGGGACGGGCGGACCACCGGGCTTCTGGCGGATGATCCGGAAGCGGAGCACGCCGTCGGTGATCTTCAGGCTGCTGGCGAGGCGCTCGAGCAGCTCGACGTCGCTCTCGAACTGGAGCAGCTTGTAGTCGGCGTCGGGACGGTGGTCGATCTCGAAGGTGATGCGGCGGTTGCCCCAGTCGTGCGTGCCGACGAGCACGCCAGACTCGTCGATCATCCCCTGCACGTCGGCAAGGATCTCCTGCCGCCGCTCCTCGGGAGCGGCGGCGTCCAGCAGCAGCATGAGGTCGTAGAGATGCGCCATCGACCGCGGCACGATAGCAGCGCGCCGCCGATCCGGCTCGCCGCGAGGGGGGCCCGCATGCGTTCCGCGGTCCCTACAGGGGCATGCGCCCCTCCCCGCTCGCCGCCCGCGTCCGTTGGGTCAACGTAGCCCGCGCGGCGGCGCTTATCGCCGCCGCCGGGCTCGTCGCGACCGGCCCCGACTCCTGTGGCGTCGGTCGCCCCGGCCCGCCCCCGGTCCCCGCCGGCCTGCACGCCCCACCCGCCGAGTCGCCGGCGGCTGAGCGCCCGGCCGCTGCCGGGACGGCCGCGAAGCCGTCCGGCGCACGGGAGGCCGACCGCGATCGCCGGTCGACCGCGCGCCCGTCCGCCGGACCGGCCGGTCCGGCGGCGAGGGGCCAGCGGCGCACCGCCGCCCGCGCGGTCCGCCGTGCCCGCAAGCGCGCCAACCCGTGGCTCGCTCCGCGCCCCTCCCCCTCGGCGCCCGCACAGCCTCCGCGCCCCTCCCCCTCGGCGCCCGCACAGCCTCCGCGCCCCTCCCGTTCGCCGCCCGCACAGCCCGCGCCCGGCCCTTCCGCGACTCCGCCGCCCCTCCCGGCGGCCCCGCCGCCGCCCGCCCCCGCGACTCCGCCGCAGTTCACCCCTGACCCCTGAACCTCGGCCGATCGCGCCTGCTCGCCGACCGCTCGACGAAAGGCGTCGAGCGGGTGCGGAAGCTCAGCCGATCCCCGCGGTGCGCGAACCGGCTGAGGTCAGGGTGCGACCGGCTCGGCGCCGCGCGACTTCGCCTCGATGTCGGCGATCTGGTCGTCGACCCAGTCGCCGGGGTCGCGGGCGGTGACCACCCGCTTGAGGCCCTCGGCGCGCCACGAGCGCTCCTTGGCCGACATCGTCAGCGCGCGGTAGATCGAGTCGGCCTGCTCCTGGATGTCGAACGGGTTGACCGACAGCGCGAACTCGGCCAGCTCCTCGTGCGCGCCGGTGTTCTCCGACAGCAGCGAGACGCCGTGGCGCTCGTTGACCAGCGGCCCCTCCTTGGCGATCAGGTTCATCCCGTCGAACATCGCGTTGACCATCAACAGGTCGTAGTGCTTGTAGGCGGCGATCGCCTCCTCGAGGTTCTCGCGCAGGCGCAGGTCGATCGGCATCCAGTCGGTGGTGCCGTGGCGGTGGTTGACGATCGCCACCAGTGCCTCGATCCGCTCGAGGTACTCGGCGTACTGGGGGACGTCCTGGCGCGAGGGGATCAGGTGGGCGATGAACGTCACCTGCTCGTTGAACTCGGGGTGCTGCTGGAGGAACAGGTCGAACGCGGAGAAGCCGCGCAGGATGTTCTTCGACAGATCGGCGCGGTCGACGCGCAGGATCAGGTGCTCGCGGCGGCGGCGCAGGATCTCGCGCTCGTACTCGTGGACCGCCGGCCGCTGGGCGGTGTTGCGGAACGTCTCGGCGGAGATCGGCAGCGGATAGGCGCGCACCCAGACCTCGCGGCCGTTGAAGTGGACGACGCCGGCCCGCTCGTCGACGTCGAGGTCGAACAGCTCGCGGCAGCAGAGCAGGAAGTTGCGCCGGTAGGCGCGCGTGTGGAAGGCGATGATGTCGTTGGCGAGGATGCCCTCGAAGATGTCCTCGCGCATGTCGCGCGGGAGCACCCGCCAGGCGTCCGGCTGAGTCCACGGGATGTGGACGAACTGGTGCAGGAAGACGTCCGGGCGCGCCTTGCGGATGTACTTCGGCGCGGCGTAGAGGTGGTAGTCGTGGAGCATCACGACCGCGTCGCGGGAGTCCTCGATCTCCGCCAGCACCGCGTCGGCGATGTCGCGGTTGACCGCCAGGTAGCCGTGCTCGTAGGACTCGATCTCCCAGCGGCCGATGTCGGGCGCGTTGGAGAGATCCCAGAGGTAGTGCTGGACGAACCACAGCATCGGGTTGGCGATGACGTTGTAGAAGCGCTCGTAGGCCTCCGGCTCGGAGACCACCAGCCGCACCTGATAGGTGACGCCCTCGACCTCGCATGGGAAGCTGCGGCTGTCGTGGCGAGCGGCCATCTCGGCGTCCTCCTCCGACATCGCCGAGGCGACCCAGAGCGCGTCGCGATGGTGGACCAGCCCGGTCAGCGCGGTCACCAGTCCGCCACCGCCGCGGCGCGCGACCAGCTCGTCGTCGTCGTCGCGCACGAACGTCGCCGGCCCGCGGTTGGACACCAGCACGAGCTGCGCGTCGGAGGGGGTCACGTCTGCGGGAGGTCGGTCATCGTGCGTCGTCCACGATACCCGCGCCCGCGATCTGGTCAGTCGGCGAAGCGCTTGACCAGCCGGGCCCGGCCCGGATCGAGCTCGTGCTCGTCGACGGTCGCGGCGACGATCGCCGCCGAGACCTCGCGCTCGGAGTCGGGCACGTCGGCCGTCGGGCCCTCGAGGTCGAGCTCGAGGCCGCCGTCGCCCAGCCGGAAGCGGAACTCGATCGTGTCCTCGGGGCCGGCGTCGCTGGGCAGCATCCCGGCGGCGGCCTCGGTGATCGCCAGCTTCACGTCGGCGACGTCGTTGTGGCCGAGGGGCGTCAGCCGGCAGAGCGCCGAGAGCGCCAGCCGCGCGAGCACGAGGTAGTCCGCGCGCGCCGGAACCGAGATGCGCACGTCGCGATTCTCGAGGACAGGGGGCATGCCTCGGGCAACCTACCCTGAAACGGCCGACTCCCCACCACCGGGTCCCGCCGCCGGCAGGCGCAGGGTGAGCATCGCGCCCGCGACCTGGTCGCGGGCGCTCAGCGAGCCGTCCATCCGGTCGGCGAGCTCGCGGGCGATCGCCAGCCCGAGCCCCGCCCCCCTGCTCGCGCCGCCGGTGACGAACGGGTCGAATACCGCACGGTCGGCCGGAAGTCCCGGCCCCTCGTCTGCGACGGTCAGCGCCGCGCCCGCCGCGTCGACCCCGGCGCTCACCGTCACCGCCGTTCCAGGCGGGGTGTGGCGGAGCGCGTTGTCGAGCAGGATGCGGACGATCTGGGCGGTCCGCTCACGGTCGCAGTGGGCGGCGACGCCGTGCTCGGGCAGCGCCAGTCGCAGTTTCCCGCCGTGATCCTGGACGGCCGGGGCGAACTCGGCCGCGACCGCGCGGGTCAGCTCTGCGACGTCGACCGCTTCGAGGGTCAGGGCGAGCGAGCCGCTGTCCAGCCGCGAGAGGTCGAGCAGGTCGACGGCCAGCTTCTTGAGCCGTTCGACCTGCTCGGAGATCTCGGCGAGGAAGTCGCGCCGCTCGGCGGGATCGAGGTCGTCGTCGGCGAGCAGCTCGACGAACCCGCCGAGCGAGAAGATCGGCGTGCGCAGCTCATGCGACGCGGTCGCGACGAACTCGCGCCGCGCGACCTCGACGCGCCGCAACTGCTCCTGCATCGCGTTGAACGCGGCGGTCAGCTGCCCGAGCTCGTCGCTGGAGTCGACTGGCAGCGGCTCGACGTACTCGCCGGCGGCGACGTCCTCGGCCGCGCTCTCCAGCCGCCGCACCCGCCGCGCCAGCGACTGCGCGACGATCGCGCCGCCGACCAGCGCCAGCGCCAGCGCCACGCCGCTGGCCACCAGCAGCCGTGTGCGGACGAACTCGACCGTCTCGGTCACGTCGGCGAGCGAGCGCGAGAAGACGACCACGCGCGAGGGCTCGCCCTCGAAGACGAGCGTCTGGGCGACCTGCGCGAGCTCCTCGCCGCGGAAGCGGGCCTCGCCCGCGGTCGGCTCGCCGGTGCGCACCGCCTCGCGCAGCAGCGGGATGTTCTCCGGGTAGGCGCGCTGCTCGCGCGAGTCGCTGATCACGTAGAAGTCGGTCGGGCCGCGCCGCTCGCCGAGCGCCTGCTGGATCCCCCAGAGGGTGATCCGGGCGTCGACCGCGTTGGCGATCGCGGTGACCCGCTCGTCGAGCTCGGGGCCGGTCACGTCCGGGTCGCGGGTGAGGTTGTCGAAGGCCTCCTGGGTCGCCTCGGAGACGCGGGTGAGGCTCTCGACCTTCTGCGCGCGCAGGTTCGACTCCAGCTCCGGGACGACCAGGAAGTAGAGGACCGCGACCGCCGTGGCGGTCACGGCGAAGAACAGCAGCGTCAGCTTGTCGCGCAGCGATCGCCCGCGCGGCGGGCGCTGGCGGTGGCGGCTCATCGGCGGTCGCGGTAGCGGTAGCCGACGCCGCGCACGGTCTGCACCAGCTGCGGGCGCTTGGCGTCAGTCTCGAGCTTCTCGCGCAGGTGGCGGATGTGGACGTCGACGGTGCGCGGATCACGGTAGGCGGAGTCGCCCCACACGCGCTCCAGCAGCGTCTGGCGGCTGTAGACGCGGCCCGGGTTGCGCGCCAGCGCGGCGAGGATCTCGAACTCGACGTAGGTCAGGCGGGTCGCATCGCCGCGCACCGTGACCTGACGCTTGTCGAAGTCGATCCGCAGCTCGCCGTCCTCGAGGGTCTCCTCGCCCGGCTCCTCGGCGCGGGTCAGTTGCGAGCGGCGCAGGACGGCCTTGACGCGGCTGCGGAACTCGCGCATCGAGAACGGCTTGGTGATGTAGTCGTCGGCGCCGAGCTCGAGGCCGAGCACCTTGTCGATCTCCTCGACCCGTGCGGTCAGCATCACGATCGGCACCGAGCTGGCGGCACGGATCTGGCGGCAGACCTCGAAGCCGTCGATCTGCGGCAGCATCAGGTCGAGCACGACGAGGTCGAAGGCGGCGTCGCCGATGCGGTCGAGCGCTTCGCGGCCGTCCAGTGCGCCCACGACCTCGTAGCCGTCCTTGCGCAGGGCGGAGGTGAGCAGCTTCTGGATCGACTGCTCGTCGTCGACGATCAGGATGCGGGGGGCCTCTTGCGCCATGGGGACGGCTGCGGCCACGCGAGCGTGCCGGCGCCTTCGGGCGAGATTGTAGGTTGGGTCGGACGTGAGGAAGCTGGCTTGATCGAGCCCCGGATCTACCGGGCGGCGTTCGTGCCGGCACTGCTCGCCGTCGTGCTCGCGATGTTCTCGCTCGAGAGCCGGCCGCGACCGGTGCCGCAGGGGCTGGCCGCCGACGTGCTCTTCGACGGCGACCAGGCGGCCGACCAGGCACGCCAGATCGCCGCCGACCACCCCGACCGCGCCGCAGGGCGCCCCGGCGACCGGGCGGTCGGCGAGCAGGTCGCGGCGGCCTTCCGCGCCGGCGGCTTCACCGTCGAGTCCCAGCCGTTCGACCACGACGGCGACGAGCTGGTCAACGTGATCGGCCGCCGCGCCGGGCGGATGCTCGAGCAGGTGGTGGTGATCGCCGCCCGCGACGCCGCCGGCGCGCCCGACGCCGCCGGGTCGGCCGCCGACACCGCCGCGCTGATGGAGCTCGCGCGAGTCTTCGAGGGCCGCCCGTCGCGCAAGTCGCTGGTGCTCGCCTCCGTCGACGGCGCCACCCTCGGCGACCTCGGCGTGCGGCGGCTGCTCGACGAGATCGACGGCCCGGACGTCGTCGACGCGGTGGTGGTGATCTCCGGGCTCGGCGCACCGCCGCGCGAGCCGCCGCGGATCGTGCCGTGGTCCAACGACACCACCCGCGCCGGGATCGGGCTGCAGCGCACGGTCACGGCCTCCCTGCGCGCGGAGGGCCAGGCGTCGCCGTCGCCGGCCAGCCCGTTCGGCCAGCTGGCGCGGCTCGCCTTCCCGCTCGGGATCGGCGGCCAGGGGCTGCTGATCGCCGAGGGCTACGACGCGGTCAGGCTCTCCGGCGCCGGCGAGCTGGCGGAGGGGACCGCCGACCAGCCCGTCGACGCCGAGCGGCTCGGCGCGCTCGGGCGGGCGACCCTGCGCACGGTCACCGCGCTCGACCAGGGTGCGGCCCCCGAGCGTGGTCCGCGCACCTATGTCGTGCTCGCCGGCCAGGTCGTCCCCGGCTGGGCGCTGGCGCTGCTCGCGGCGACCCTGATCCTGCCGGTGCTCGCCGCAGGCATCGACGCGTTCGCCCGGGCGCGGCGCCGCAAGGCGCACGTCGGGCCGTGGCTGCTCTGGATCGGCCTGGGCATCGTCCCCTTCCTGGTCGGGTACGGGGCGGCGGTGCTGGCGTCGCTGGTCGGCGCGACGCCCGACCCGCCGCCGTCGCCGGTGGCTCCGGGCCTCTTCCCGCTCGACGGCGCGGCGCTGGCGACGCTCGCGGTCGTTGCGCTGTCGGTCGCCGCCAGCTGGGGGTTGCTGCGCCACTTCGCCGGCCCGACTGCCCGCCATCTCGACGACGCCCCCGGATCTGGCGCCGGGGTGGCGGTCGCCCTCGCCCTCGGCGCCGCCGGCCTCGCGCTGCTGGCGATCGACCCCTTCGCGGCGCTGCTCGCGGTACCGGCGCTGCACCTCTGGATGCTGGCCGCGCTGATCGACCCGCCGCCCGCGCGGCGCGTGCGCCTGGCGCTCGTCGCCGGCGGCCTGGTGCTGCCGCTGCTGCTGGTCGCATACCAGCTGTCGGTGCTCGGGCTCGACCCGCTCGGAGGCGCGTGGTACCTGGTGCTGCTGGTGCTCGGGGGCCAGGTCGGCCTCGCCTCGGTCGCGGTCGTGGCCCTGTTTGCGGCGGTGCTCGCCGAGATCGCCGCGATCCTCCGCCACCAGGGCGGGCGCACGTCGCCGCGCGGTGGGACCGGCCCCGGCACCGGACCGGTCAGCACCCGCGGGCCGCTCAGCTACGCCGGTCCCGGCTCGCTCGGCGGGACCGACAGTGCTCTTCGGCGCTAGCGCCGATCGCCACGATGCCGACGAACGTCCACGCGGCGGGCGGTGTCCTCAGCCTCCCGGCCCAGGCCGCCGATCAGACCGGCATGAGCGATCTACTGCGTGCCGTCGCCACCGGGCGATACGTCGTCGACACGGACGCGGTGGCCCTGGCGATGATCACCCGCGCGCGGGCGCTGCGCGTCGCCCGGCGCGGGTCGTCGTGCTCAGAGGTGCTCGTAGCCGCGGATCGCATCGAGATCCGCCGCCTGCGGCCCCGCGAACCGCAGGCCCGACCCGCTTAGCACTCGCCCGATCCGCGTCAGCGCGACGTCGCTGGCGGTGGCCGCGACGTCCCACAGTTCGGGGGCGATCGTGAACAGCAGCTCGTAGTCCTCCCCGCCGCCGGCCGCCAGCGCCGCCGGTGTCGCGGCGGTCGCGGCGGCGACCTCGGCGACACCCGCGGCGAGCGGCAGCAGCCGCGGGTCCACCTCGAGCGCGACGTCGCTGGCGGCGGCGAGGTGGCGGCCGTCGGTCGCGAGCCCGTCGCTGAGGTCGATCATCGCCGCCACCCCCGCGCGAGCCAGCGCCCGGCCGGCGTACAGCCGCGGCAGCGGCCGGCGGTGACGCTCGACGAGGGCGTCGGCGACCTCCGCCGCGAGTCCCGGGGGCGGTTCCTGCCGGTCGGGGTCGAGCAGCGCCAGGCCGGCCGCCGAGCCGCCGAGCCGGCCGGTCACCCCGACGATGTCGCCCGGTCGCGCTCCGTCGCGTCCGACGATCTCGCCCTCGCGGTCGGCCCAGCCGGTCACCGCGACGGTCACCACCAGGCACGGCGCGGCGACGACGTCGCCGCCGGCGACCGTCGTCCCGGTCGTCGCGGCGAGCTGGGCGATCGCCTCCGCCAGCTCGAGCGCGGGGCCGTCGCCGAGATCGGCCGGCAGCGCCAGCGACACGTAGGCCTCGCCCGGCTCGCCGCCCATCGCGGCGATGTCCGAGAGCGCGGTCGCGAGCGCCTTGTGGCCGATGGCGGCCGGGCTGTGGGTCGCGCGGTCGAAGTGGACGCCCTCGACGACGGTGTCGATCGACGTGACCGCGAACGGGCGCGCGGCCACGACGGCCGCGTCGTCGCCGCTTGCGCGCACGATCCGCTCGCCTGGGGCGCCGAGTGCCGCGCGGATCGCCGCGATCAGCTCCAGCTCGCCCACTCGCCCTCCGTCCGCTCGGGCGTCAGGGCGTCTGGACCCCGCCGCCACCGGTCTCCGGCGTCGGCGCCGGGGCCGGGGCGGGGGTCGGCTCCGGCGCCGGCGGCGCCTGGGTCTCGGGCTCCGGCTGCGGAGGCTCCTGGTAGGCGCCGGCGTCCTCGTAGTCGGTGCCGTCCTCGCTGTAGCTGTCGTCGCCGTAGGAGCTGCCGTAGTCGCTGTCGTAGCTCGAGCCGGCGTACTTGCCGTAGAAGGGGCTGAACTCGGCCGGCTCGGTGGGCTCGGCGAAGTCGGTGCAGTCGCCGTCGGAGGCCGGCTGCATGAATGCGTTCCAGACCGGCGCCGCGTAGGTGCCGCCCTGCGCCCCGGGCATCGCGATGTTCGCGTCCGGGTAGCCGACCCAGACCGCCGTGGAGAGCTTCGGCGTGTAGCCGACGAACCAGGCGTCCTTGCCCTCGTCGGTGGTCCCGGTCTTGCCGGCCGACGGGCAGCCGTAGTAAGCGGAGCCGCCGGTGCCGCCGGTCATGTTCATCTCGAGGATCTGAGTGACCTCGTGCGCTTGGCCGTCGGTCATCACCCGCTTGCCCTCGCCGCCGGCCAGGTCCTCGCTCTTGCCGTCGGGGAAGACCACCTTGCGGATCGCTGTCGGCTTGCGGCGGATGCCGCCGGAGGCGAGCGTCGCGTAGGCGCTGGCCATCTCCAGCGGCGTGACGCCCAGGCGCAGGCCGCCGAGGCCCTCGGCCGGGAAGCAGTCGAGCTTGGTGGTGACGCCGAGCAGCTTCGCGGTCTCGCAGACCGAGTCGGGGCCGATGTCCATGATCAGCTGGGCGTAGACGACGTTGTCGGAGGAGAGGGTGGCGCGGGTCAGCGACATCGTGCCGCCGCCGGAGCCGCTGAAGGTCTTGACCTCCCAGGGCACCGACCCGGGCACGTCGATCGTCATCGAGCCGCTCGAGCGGTAGCTGGTCGAGTTGGGATCGACGCCCTTGAGCACGGCGGCGGTGAGGACCATCGTCTTGAACGCCGAGCCGGGCTGGCGGTGGGCCTGGGCGGCGAGGTTGAACGTGCGCTCCTGGTAGGTGCCCGAGGAGGCCATCGCCTTGATCTCGCCGGTGTTCGGGTCGATCGACACCAGAGCCGAGCCGGGTCCCGCCGGATCGGCCCAGTAGGCGTTGATCGCGTCGCGGGCGACGTCCTGCATCTTCGGGTTGATCGTCGTGTGGACGCGCAGGCCGCCGCGGCGGTAGACGCCGACGCCGTAGCGCTCGATCAGCTGGTCCTGGACGAAGTCGAAGAAGTAGGGCTCGCGGCGCTGGGTGTAGCGGGTGCCCTGCTTGGTCTGAAGCGGCGTCGAGATCGCCTCGCCGTGCTCGGCGGCGGTGATGTAGCCGTTCTCGAGCATCTGGTCGAGAACCTCGTTGCGTCGGGTCACCGCCGCCTGCGGGTTGTGGAAGGGGTTGTACTGCGACGGCGCCTGCGGCAGGCCGGCGAGCGTCGCGGCCTCCGGCAGCGTCAGCTTGCGCGCGCGCTTGCTGAAGAAGGTGACCGCCGCTGCCTCGACGCCGATCGCCGTCCGGCCGCCGACGGTGCCGTAGGGGACGTCGTTGAGGTAGCTCTCGAGGATCCACTGCTTGGAGTGGTCCTGCTCGAGCTCGTTGGCGAGCTTGGCCTCGCGGATCTTGCGCTCGATGTTCTGCTCGGGGTTGTCGATGTAGAGCGCCCGCACCAGCTGCTGGGTGATCGTCGAGCCGCCCTGCAGGCTGCGGCCCGACTCGAGGTTCTTGATGCCGGCACGGACGATCGCGGCGTAGTCGACTCCGCTGTGCTCGTAGAAGTTCGCGTCCTCGATCGCGACCGTCGCGTCCTTGAGGTTCTGCGGCATCCGCTCCCAGTCGATCGGCGTGCGCACCACGTCGGACTGCACGTAGCCGAGCCGCGTGCCGTTGGCGGCGAAGATCACGCTGCTCTCACCCTGGTCGATCGGCTTGAGCTCCGCCAGCGGCGGCGCCGACGCGGCGACGGCGAGCACATAACCGGCGGTCGTCGCGGCGCCGAGGCCGGCGAGGATCCCGATGACCGTCAGGCCGATCAGCAGGGGCCGCCCACGGGGACGGCGGTTGCGGCGGCGCTGCTTGCGTTGGCGGTAGGTCATGGGAGGGCGCGCCCAGGGGCGACTGGCCGACGTTTCAGGATAGAGCGTCGGTTCTGAGCCGGCGCAGGCTTTCCTGCCGCAGCTCGGCGGCGAGCGCGCCGCGCCGCTCCGGGTCGGGCGCCCAGGAGGTCAGCGCGATCCGCACTCCGTCCGGCGATATCTCGGCCACCGAAGCGGCCACGCCGCCGATCCCCTCCAGTACCTCGACCGCTCGGTCGGCGTCTGAGTCGCGTGGGAGCCAGACGTCCACCACGACCTTCACGCGCGGGTCGACGACCGTGTGGTTGACCACCGAGGCGGCCGCGAGCCGCTCGTTTGGAACCACCAGCCGCCGCCCGTCGTCGAGGCGGATCGACGTGTATGCGAGCCGGATGTCCTCGACGGTGCCGGTCTCCTCCTCGAAGGTGACGAGGTCGCCGACGCGGATCGGCTGGGCGATCACCAGCGAGATGCCGGCGATCCCGTTGGCGAGCGTCTGGCGGGCCGCGAAGCCGACGACCAGGCCGAGCAGCGCCGAGGAGGCGAGCACGCCGGCCGCGACCCGCTTGACCGATGGGAACTGGGCCGCCGCGAGCGCGAGGCCGATCACGAGGATCGTCACGAAGACCAGCCGGCGGACCAGCCGCAGCCGCGTCTCGGCGCTCGCCGACAGCGCACGGCCGGCCACGCGCTCGGCGGCGCGATGGGCGTGGCGGTCGATCGCGCGGTCGACGATCTTGGCGATCACGAAGGCCGCGACCGCCGTCGCCAGCGCCGTCAGCTCGTTGCGGTGCTCCCCGAGGAACGACGCCATGGGACCATCCGGCATCGGCATGACGCAGGAGGCTACCCAGCCGGGGCGTGTCCCGGTGCGCAGTCGCGTGGCGCGCGCCTACGTGCGGCTGCGCGACGACGAGTCGTTCCGCGCCGCCTGGCGAGCTTTCGCCTGGACGCGGATCGCGATCCTCGTCGTCGCCGTCTATGCGGCGCTCGCCGCCGGCGGGGCGGTGCAGCGCAACGCCGGCGGCTACGACCTGCCGGCGATCACCGCTCCGCTCGGCGGCTTCGGCGACGTGCTCGCCACGCCGCTCGCTCGTTGGGACGCGGTCTGGTACCTCAGCGTCGCCGTCGACGGCTACGACGGCGCCGACTCGCCCCGTCACGCGTTCTTCCCGCTGTATCCGGTCGTCACGCGCGGGGTCGCGATGCTCGGCGGCGGCGGGGCGGCCGCGGTGCTGATCGCCTCCTACCTCGTCGCGCTGGCCGCGTTCCTGGCGGCGCTGGTGCTGCTGCACCGGCTCACCGCGTTCGAGCTCGGGCGCGCGGCGGCCTGGCCGACGGTGCTGCTGATCTCGGTCTTCCCCGCGTCGCTGTACTTCGGCGCGCCCTACTCGGAGAGCCTGTTCCTGCTGTGCTCGGTCGGCGCGTTCTACGCGGCGCGGCGGGGCAGCTGGGCGCTCGCCGGCGCCGCGGCTGGGCTCGCGTCGGCCACGCGCAGCGCCGGCATCCTGCTGCTGGTGCCACTCGCGCTGCTCTACTGGCAGCAGTCGCATCGGCGGCTCGGTCGCGACGCGCTGTGGCTGGCGCTGGCGCCGCTCGGGCTAGTCGTCTACGCCGCCTTTCTCGCCGTCGCCTACGGCGACCCGCTCTCCTTCTCACGCGTGCAGGAGTTCTGGAGCCGCGACTTCGCCGGCCCGCTGGTCGGCGCGGTCGAGGGCGCGGGCGCGGCGTTCGCGGGCGCCCGCCAGCTGCTGTCGGGCTCGCGCGACACCGTCTACTTCGCCGCGGCCGGCGGCGATCCGTTCCGGGTCGCGGGGCAGAACGTGATGCTGTTCGCCTGCCTCTGCTTCGCGGTCGCGGGCGCCTGGGGCGTGCTGCGGCGGCTTCCGCTCGCCTACGGCGCCTACGTGATCGCGGCGCTGATGCTGCCGCTGTCGTTCCCGGTCGCCGCGCAGCCGCTGATGTCGCTGCCGCGGTTCGTGGCGGTGCTGTTCCCGATCTTCATGTGGCTCGGCGCGGTGACCGCGCGCCGGGGGTCGGTCGACCGGGTCGCGGTCGTCTTCGCGGTGCTGCTCGGCCTGTTCGTCACCCAGTACGCGACCTGGCAGTGGGTGGCGTGAGCGGCGCGGCGGTCCGGGCCGTGCTGCTCGACGCGCTCGGCACCCTCGTGGAGTTGAGCGACCCGGCGCCGCGGCTGCGTGCGGCGCTGGCCGCCGACGCGGGCGTCGAGGTCGACCTGGAGGCCGCCGAGCGGGCGTTCGGGGCCGAGATCGCCTACTACATGGCCAACCAGATGCGCGGCGGCGACCGCGCCGGGCTCGCGGCGCTGCGCGACGACTGCGCGGAGGTGATGCGCGCGGCGCTCGTCGCGGCCGCCCCGCGGGCCGCCGGCATCGGCCACGCGGAGGTCCGCGCGGCGATGCTCGCCGCGCTGGAGTTCACCCCCTACCCCGACGTCGAGCCGGCGCTCGTCGCGCTGCGCGAGCGCGGCCTGGCGCTCGTGGTGGTGTCGAACTGGGACTGCTCGCTGCCCCACTGGCTCGACCGCGCGGGGGTCGCGCCGCTGCTCGACGGGGCGGTCTCCTCGGCGGCGGTCGGAGTCGCCAAGCCGGCGGCGGCGGTGTTCGAGGCCGGCCTCGCGCTCGCCGGCTGCACGGCGGGCGAGGCGCTGTTCGTCGGCGACTCGGTCGACAACGACGTCGAGGGCGCGCGCGCCGCGGGCATGCGCGGCGTGCTCGTCCAGCGTGACGGCGAGCCGCCCGCCGGGGTCGAGACCGTCCGCTCGCTCGAGGCGCTCACGACGCTTCTCTGAGTGGTGGCGGGCCGCCCGCGCGGCGGCATCCGCCATAGTCTGGGCCCATGGAGCAGGCCCCTCCGCCCGACGACCGTCAGCGGCCGCCCGCGGAGCGCGACGGCCCGCCGAGCTGGCCGCCGTGGTTCGGCTTCGTTGGGTTCCTCGGAGCGATCGTCTGCACGCTGATCGCCTCGGGGATCGTGCTGGCGATCGCCGGCGTCGACGAGGGCGACAACTCGCCGACGATCGTCGTCGTCGCCACCCTGATCCAGGGGCTGTTCTTCGTCGGGGCGGCGCTCGTGCTCGCCCGCGCGGTCGCGCGCCCGCGGCCCTGGCAGTTCGGCCTGCGCCGCGCGCCGGTCTGGCGCACGATCGGCTGGTCCGCGCTCGGGATGCTCGCCTTCTACGTGCTCACCGCCATCTACGCGGCGATCGTCCAGCCCGACGTCGAGCAGGACGTCGTCGACAGTCTCGGCGCCAACGACGGCACGCTCGGGCTGATCGCCGCGGGGTTGATGGTGATGGTCGTCGCGCCGTTCGTCGAGGAGTTCTTCTTCCGCGGCTTCTTCTACCGCGCCCTGCGCACCCGCTACCCGATCTACGCGGCGGCGATCGTCAACGGCGCGATCTTCGGCGTCATCCACTTCAGCTTCGACGGCGCCGACGGACTGCTGATCCTGCCGCCGCTGATGTTCCTCGGAGCGATCTTCTGCATCGTCTATGAGAAGACGGGAACGCTCTGGTCGGTGATCGGCATGCACGCCTTCAACAACGCCGTCGCGTTCTCCGCCCAGGTCGACGACGGCTGGAAGATCGCCGTCTTCGCCGGCCCGGCGATGCTGGTCGCCTGCATCGTCGTGCCGCGCCTGATGCGCAACGGCCCGGCGCCGCTCCCGCCAGCCAAGGCTCGCGTCGATCCCGACCCGCAGCTATCTTTGCCGGTTCAATGAGCCGCTTGCACACCACCGCCGCCGCCCTCCTCGCGACCGCCGCCGCCTTCGCGCTCGCCGGTCCCGCCGCCGCCCAGGAGGCCGAGCAGGCGCAGACGCCGACGACCACCGCCCCCGTCCTTCCAGCGCCGCAGCCCAAGCCGGCGCCGAAGCCGAAGCCCGGCGCGGCGAAGATCTCCGTCGAGGGCGGGCTCTCGACCAGCAAGCTGCGCTACGTCGCGCGCGGCGGCGTGGTCGAGATCTCGGGCACCGTACGGCCGTTCGTTCCTGGCCAGGTCGCCAATCTCGTCGTGCGCCGCGCCGGCAAGGCGGTCGGCCACAAGCGGGTCAAGATCAAGCGGGCGCGCGGTGGCGCCGGGCGGATCGAGTTCGCCTACAAGGCGCGCAAGAAGGGCCTCTACCGGGCGATCGTCCGCCACCGGGGCAGCGAACGTCAGCAGGCGTTCGAGTCCAACTCGGTGCGCTTCAAGGCGATCGTCGAGGCGGCCAACGTCGGTGAGCGCGGCACCAAGGTGCTGCTGCTCCAGCGCGGCCTCGAGCAGCTCGGCTACGCGGTCGGCGTCACCGGCTACTACGACGACGGCACCGCCCGCGCCGTGGTCGCCTTCCGCAAGGTCAACGACATGGAACGGATCGGCTACGCCAGCACGGCCGTCTTCTCGCAGGTCCTGCAGGGCAAGGGCGCGTTCAAGCCCCGCTACCCCGACGCCGGCTACCACGTCGAGTACGACTGGTCGCGTCAGACGCTCGCCTTCGTCCGTGACGGCAAGGCCTTCCGCGTCTACCACTCCTCGTCGGGCAAGCCCTCGACACCGACCGTCTTCGGCACCTTCACCTTCTACCGCAAGGAGCCGGGCACCAACTCGCTCGGGATGGTCCACTCCAACTACTTCATCCGCGGCTACGCGATCCACGGGTACAAGGACGTTCCGACCTACCCGGCGTCCGCCGGCTGCCTCCGCGTCCCGGTCCCCAACGCGCTGCAGATCGATCAGATGATCGAGATCGGGATGAAGATCATGGTCTACCAGTAGGCGCGGCGCGGCCTCTGGCGCCGCCGCGGCCGCCGGCCGCCCGGTGAGCGTTGCGGCCGTGTTCGTCCTGCGGTGAGAGTTGCGGCCAAACTTTGGCCGCAACTCTCACTTCGCGATGGTCAAGCCCTCCCGCGTCGCGTCGCGGCTGCCCTGGCTACGGCGCGACCGGCGTCGTGGGCTCGGCCGGCGCCGCTGGGGCCGGGGCCTCGGCGGTGGACTCGGGCGTGACGGCCGTCGGCGCGGCGGTCTCCGCTGGACCGCCGACCGCCTCGGGTGTCGGAGCCGACGCGGGCGCCGGGGACGCGGGCTCGGGCACGGGTGCCGTGTAGGTCGACTCGGGGGCGGGCTCCGGAGCCGGCGCCGTGTACTCCGGCTCCGGCGATGGGGTCGGGGCGGGCGCCGTGTACTCCGGCTCCGGCGGCGGGGTCGGGGCGGGCGCCGTATACGCGGGCTCGGGGGCCGGCACCGGGTCGGGCGCGGGGGCCGTGTAGGTCGGCTCGGGAGCGGGCGCCGTGTAGGTCGGCGCCGGGGCGGGTGTCGCCGCGGCCGGCGCCTCGTAGACGGGCTCCGGAGCAGCCGCCTGCGGCTCGGCGGCGTAGGCCGCCTTGGGCGCTGCGGCGGTCGCGCCGCCCGACTGGGTCGACCAGGCCGTCGTGGCCTCGGCGGTCGTGGCGTTGGTCGCGGCCCTGACGCGAGTCCCGGTGACCTTCGCGGGCGCGGCGGCGGCCTTCACCGTCGGCGTGCCGGGAACCGATCCGCCGGCGAGGTAGGGCCGCGGGTCGCGCGCGGCGCCGTCGACGCGGGTCTCGAAGTGGAGATGCGGGCCGGTGCAGGTGCCGGTGCAGCCCACGTAGCCGATCACCTGGCCGCGGTCGACGCTCTGTCCGGAGGTGACCGTCGAGTGGGTCATGTGGGCGTAACAGGTCTCGAAGCGGCTCGAGTGCTTGACGCAGACCATGTTGCCGTAGCCGCTCTGGGCGCCGGCGAAGCTCACGGTGCCGCACTCCGCCGCGCGGATGGGCGTGCCGGTCGCCGCGGCGATGTCCATCCCCTCGTGCATCCGGCCCCAGCGCGGACCGTAGTTGGAGGTCACCGTCCCGTTCACCGGGTTGGCGAGGCGCAGCGCGCCGCAGGCACCGGAGTCCGGCGCGGGGCTCGGGGCGGTCCTGGGCGCCGGGGTGGGCAGCGGCGGATCGGGGACGGTCGCGCTCGGTCCGTCGCCGCCGCGCGGTGGGTCGCTCACCGCGATCTCCTCGGCGGGTCCGCCGCCGACCGCGCGGGTCGGGTCGCCAGATCCGTCCGGCGCGCCGGGGCCGCCGGACGGCTCTCCCCCCGCGCCGCGCTCGCGCACGATCACCGCGACCGAGCCGTCACGGGCCCCGGCCGCCGCCGCGATCTGCTCGAGGCCGAACAGCGAGGTCCAGGTGACCGGGCCCACCACGCCGTCGACCACCAGGCCGCCGCGCGCCTGGAACGCGCGCACGGCGGCGTCGGTCACCGGGCCGAAGATCCCGTCGGCCTCGACGTCGAGCGCGCGCTGGATCTCGGCGACCTCGGGCGCGCGGTCGCCGAGCTCGAACGCCATCACGCCCGGTTGGGCGCCGCTGTCGATCGCGCGGTTGGCGGGCGACGCCTGCGCCACGTCGGCGCGCGCGCCGAGGCCGAAGCCGGCGGCGGCGAACAGGCTGCCGGTCGGACCGGCGACCATCAGCGTGCTGAGTGCGATCGAAGCCCGGCGGCGGCGCCCCTGCGAGCGGCGTATCGCCGGCGTGATCGCGCGTCGGTGCAGCGAGCGCTCGAGCGAGCGCTGCCAGTGGTCGACGAGAGCCAGATCTCGATGCGGAGTCGTCATCACCCGTGTGCTCCTCTTCCTTCGTGCCTACGGGGTTAGCTGACGGGCTCGCGCTGGAAGTGCGCTACGCGACGGCTGTGTCGCGACTCGCCCCGGGCGGCTGGTGGCCGCCTGTGGGTCCCCCGCTCTCCGCGGCCAGGGCGCGCGGAGACTCGGCGTGAACGGTTATGTGAACTGCGCTGACGGGCAAAGGTAGCGCAGGCGGCCCGGCCTGGCCAGTCCGCGCGCCAGCGGGCACAGCCTCCCACGGCTCCGTATCCTGCCCCGCCATGGACGCCCGCCAACGCCTCATCGCCGAGTTGCGCCATCACGCGCTCGTCGTCGGCCGCGTGACCCTGTCCAGCGGCGCGGAGGCCGACTACTACGTCGACGCCAAGCGCGCGACGCTCCGCCCGGCCGGCTTCGCCGCGCTCGGCGAGCTCGTCGCCGAGGAGGCGCGGCTGCGCGGCGCGACCGCGGTCGGCGGGCTGACGATGGGAGCCGATCCCGTCGCCTGCGCCGCCCTCGCCGGTGGGGCCGACGTCAAGGCGTTCTTCGTCCGCAAGGAGTCCAAGGCCCACGGCCTCCAGCGGCGGGTCGAGGGTCCGCTGCTCGACGACTCCGACCGCTGCCTGGTCGTCGAGGACGTCGTCACCTCCGGTGGATCGACGGTCCAGGCGATCGAGGCGCTCCAGGCCGATGGCCGCCGGATCGTCGGCGTCCTCAGCGTGCTCGACCGCCTCGCCGGCGGCGGCGAGCGGATCGTCGCGGCAGCCGGGGCGCCGTACACGCCGCTGGCGACGATCGACGACGTCTATCCGGACCGGCCCGACCGCGGCTGAGCCGGCCGGTCCAATGCCGTGTCCTCGAAGGAGGCCGGATCCTCGAGCGGCTCGAGGTGGGTGAAGACGGTCGCCTGGTCGAACTCGGCACGGAGGTCGTGCTCGAAGCGCTCGACGAGGTCGTGGCCCGCCTGGACCGACCAGGCGCCTGGCACGAGCACGTGGACGGAGATGAACGCGCGCCGGCCCGCGCGGCGGGTGCGCAGCGCGTGGAAGTGGACGTGGTCGTCGGTGTAGCGGGCGAGCACGTCGTCGACGAGGCGCAGCTCGGCCGGCTGGAGCGCACGGTCCATCAGCCCGCCCGCCGACCGCCGCACCAGCGACACGCCGGTGACGACGATGTTCGCGGCGACCGCGAGCGCGATCAACGGATCGAGCCTCTCGAAGCCGGTCAGCGCCACGGCGGCGACGCCGATCACCACCCCCGCCGAGGTCCAGACGTCGGTCATCAGGTGCTTGCCGTCGGCCTCGAGGATCAGTGACTGCTCGCGTTTGCCGGTCGCGATCAGCACCCGCGCCATCACGAGGTTCAGCAACGACGCGACGATCGCGACAGCGATGCCGACGCCGGCCGACTCGATCGGCTGGGGGTGCAGCAGCCGGTCGCCCGCCGTGTAGGCGATCGTCACCGCGGCGAGCAGGATCAGGCCGCCCTCGACGCCGGCCGAGAGGTAGTTGGCCTTCTCGTGGCCGTAGGCGTGGTCCTCGTCGGGCGGCCGGGCGGCCCAGACCACCGCCGCCAGCCCGAACGCGGCCGCGACCAGGTTGACGACCGACTCCGCCGCATCGGACAGCAGGCCGACCGACCCGGTGAGCGCCCACGCGGTCAGCTTCAGCGCGATCGTCACGACGGCCGTCGCGATCGACAGCCACATCAGCCGCACGAGCAGCCGCTGCCGCTCTCTGTCCCTGGTCGCCGCGCTCATGCCTCGCCCGTCCGTCACCGGCACGTTACGCGCCTGCGCCGATTCCGGGGCCTGCGCGTGGTGAACCTTGCGTCGGCGCCACCTAGGGTCGGGGTATGGACGCCTCCCCAAGTGTACCCGCTAGCGGGTACACTTCCCTGGTGACGTCGCGGCATCCACGCATCCAGGTTCCGCGCGATCCGGCGCTCGACCGCGCGATCGCCTCCGGCCGCTCGCACCTACCCCCGGGCGCGCCAGCGTCCCGGATCGTGCACGAGCTGGCACTCCGTGGCGCGGCCGCGCTCGAGCAGGACGCTGCGGCGAGAGATCGCGGGCACGACTTCCTGGTCGCCATCGCAGACGGCAGCTCAGGGCTCGATCTCGACGACTTGCGTTCCGTCCGTGATCGGGCATGGCGGTGACCTGGCAGGCCGGCCCGTGGGTGGCCGACACCTCGGCGTGGGCGCGGGCCAGCGACCCGGCCGTCGCGGACGCCTGGGTCGCCGCGGCAGGGGCCGAAGAGCTGGTCGCCTGCCCGATCGTCACGCTCGAGCTGCTGTACGCGGCCCGTGACGCCGGACAGGTCGAGCAGCTCGCCGGGGCGTGCGCGGCGCTGCGCCAAGCGCCGGTGACCCGTCGCGTGACCGACACGGCCATGCAGGCGGTCCGCGAGCTGGCGGCGGGTGGCGCCGACGGGAGTCACCGCGTCCGCATCCCCGACGTGCTCGTGGCCGCGGCTGCCGCGGAGCGGGGGTTCGGTGTCCTCCACTACGACCGCCACTTCGACCGTCTGGCGGAGGTGCTCCCGTTCGCCAGCCAGTGGGTCGCGCCGCCGGGCACGATCGACTGAGCGCCCCGAGCTGGATTCGAACCAGCGGCCTTCCCCTTAGGAGGGGGACGCTCTATCCGGCTGAGCTATCGGGGCAGGTGGCCAATGATTCCATGTGCCGGCCGCGCCGCGGCGGATCTGGTTGGGGAGGCCCCGATCGGGGTAGCCACCGTCGCACTTCGAACCAGCAACGAGGAGACGGCATGGCCGACGGACCGAACAACGCCGACGACGCGAAGGGCAGGCTGAAGGAGAGCGCCGGCAATCTCACTGGCGACGACGACCTCGAGCGCGAGGGCAAGGCCGACCAGGGCGCGGGCAAGGTCAAGGAGGGCGTGGACAAGGTGACCGACAAGGTCAAGGACCTACTCGGTCGCGACGGCCGTTAGGCCAGGCGCCTACGGCGGGTCCGGGGGCGCGAGCCCTACGCGGCCGGCCGGGCGCCTGCGGGGGTCCGGGGGCGCGAGCCCCCGGTTCTTCTCCCTCCTAATCGTCCTCGTACAGCGACTCGCGCGCCAGCTCCTGGCCGCGCTTGTCGTAGAGGCGCACCTCGACGTAGTCGCCGGTGTAGTCGTCGAGTGAGACGAGCGTGAAGCGGTTGTCGGCGACCACGCACTGGTCGGTGGTGGTCGGCCCCAACTCGGTGGTGGCGATCGCGCCGCCGTCGACCAGCGCCACGCCCCAGACGAGGGTGATCAGCCCGCGCCGGCTCTCCGGTCCGCGCCAGTGGCCGATCTCCTGGTCGGAGAGGTCGAGCTTCCAGTCAGGGTTGGCCTCGGCGGTCTCGTCGGTGTAGTCGGCGACGGCGGCGAAGGCGCTCGCCTCGGCTCCCTCGTGCTCGCGCGTGTAGGAGACGTAGCCGAACAGCTCGAAGCCCTCCGAGGTCGGCATCGTCACCGGCATGTAGGTCCGGCCGTCGTAGGTCCGCTCCGGATACCAGAGGGCGGTTCCGGCCTCGCCGATCTCCTCCTCGGTCGAGATGTTCGCCACCGCGGCCAGGAAGTGGCCGCGCAGCGTCTCCTCCCACCGTCCGTACGGTGCCGACTCCTGCGGCGGCTCGGCGGCGAACTTGGGGATCGGACGGGGATCGGGCGGCACGCTGCGGGAACCTATCGGAGTCGGTCGGCTCGCCGCGAACCCCCGGCGGGTCGCCTGTCCCACTCGATGATGAATCGAGCCGTCTAGGCCGGAGAAATTCATCATCGGGCCGGGGGGTGAGGCTCAGACGAAGCTGATCACCAGCCCGACCGCCACGACGATCACCGTCGACCATGCGACCGCGCTGGCGGCCAGCGCGCGGTCCATGCCGTAGACGTGGGCGACCAGCAGCGGATTGATCCCGCAGGCCATCGCGGCCTGGGAGATGAAGGGGTCGGGGATGTCGATGAAGATCGCCGACAGCGCGAACACCACGGCCGGGAAGAGGACCATCTTCAGTCCCATGGCGACTCCGACCGGCACCGTCAGCGGGGGTGGGAAGCGGACAGCGCCCTCCTCGGCCTCGCTGGCGAGGGTCACCCCGACGACGAAGAACCCGAGCGGCAGCATCGCCATCACCGCGAACCGCGACGCGTCGACTGCCCACTCCGGCGACAGCGCCTCCGGCGCGAGCAGGCCCGCCGCCGCCGCCCACAGCGCCGGGTTGCGGGTGAAGAACGTCAGCACCCGCGTGCGCACCTCGGTCGCGACGGTGCCGAACGCGGCCCCGATCGCGAACGCGAGCGTCGGCAGCGCGACGCCAGAGACGATCACGTCGAAGATCACCGCGTCGCCGACGTCGTCGAAGCCGAACAGCGCGGCGGTGAACGGCACGCCGAGGTAGCCGCTGTTGCCCATCCCCGCGGCGAGCATCAGCGTTCCGACGACCGGCCGCGGCAGGTGGAGCAGGTGCCTGCCCACCACGTAGGCCACGGCCATCGCCGTGAGCATCCCGATCCACCCGAAGACGAGCCCGGCGCCGACGCCGGCTGTCAGGTGGAGGTCGGCCAGGTTCAGGAACGCGACCGGCGGGATCAGCACCCACAGCATCAGCTGCATCGTGCGCGAGGCCCAGATCTGCGCCCGCTCGCCGCCCAGCCGCCGCTCGGTGCCGAATCCGAACGCGGTCGCGGCGGCGATCGTCAACGCGATCGGGATCACGGCGCGGCCGGCCCGCTCACGTGCCGTCGGCCTCGCGCAGCCGCGCCGCCGCCCGCTCCGGGGCGACGGCGTTGCACCACAGCCCGGTGCCCAGCTCCAGCCCGCCCGGCTGGGCGAGTCGCGGGAAGACGTCGATCCGCCAGCAGAACGACTCCGCCCCCGAGGGCGCGGTCCGCACCCAGAGGTTCAGCGGCGCCGGCGCGCCGAACACGGCCGCCAGCCGCGCCAGCGCGCCGAACAGCGCGGCCGCGCCCAGCGGCCCGTCGTCCTCGAAGCGCGCCCGCGGCGCGCGCGGGATCACCTGCAGCTGGAACGGCGTCGCCGACGCGAACGGGCAGATGACGATCGCCTCACGCTCGACGAGCACCAGCCGCTCGCCCGCGCGGACCTCCTCGGTCAGCAGGTCCTCGAGCAGGTTGCGGCCCTGGGTGCGGTCGTGGTAGGCGGTGAACCGCTCACGCTCGCGGGCGATCGCCGCCGGCACCAGCGGCAGCGCGAACAGCTGGGCGTGGGTGTGGTCCAGCGACGCCGCCGAGCCGTCGCCCTCGTTGACGATCAGGTGGCGGCAGGGCGCCGCAGCGTGGGCGCGCAGCCGCTCGCGCCAGACCTCCATCGCGGTCGCCAGCCCGTCCGGGCCGAGATCGAGCAGCGAGCTGACCGGGTCGGGGGAGTTGACGATCACCTCGTGCGCGCCGACCGCCGGCCGCCCGGCGAATAGCTCCGGCTGGCCGCGGCCGCCGGCGAGCGGGTCGGTCACCGCGTCGGGCTCGCCGTCGGCCAGCGCCGGGTAGAGGTTCGGCACGACCCGCACCCGCCAGCCCGGGCCGTCGCGCCCGCCGCCGTCGGGGCGCAGCGCGTAGAGCTCGGGCGGGGTGCGGTCCTCATGGCCGGCGGCGAACGGGTCGCTGTCCGGGTCGACGGGCGGGCGCGGCTCGACCTCCATCCCCGCCCCCGGCCGGTCCCCACGCTCGTCGGCGATCAGCACGCGCAGTCCGGTCAGCGGGTCGATGCGCAGCTCCTGCATGAGGTCAGCGAGCGTAGCGGCGGATGTCCTCGGCCAGATCCTCCTCGTCCAGGTAGACCCCCTGCTTGAGGTAGGCGAGCTCGCCCTTGGAGTCGTAGAAGGCGGTCGACGGCGTCGCGGTCACGCCGTTGAAGACCGCCGAGACGTTGTAGCGAGGATCGCGGTAGCTCGGATAGGTGAGCGGGAACCGCTCCATCAGCCTGCGCGCCGCCTCGTCGTTGTCCTCCACGTCGACACCGAGGAACGCGACCCGCTTGCCGTGCTCGAGCGCCTGGCTCTGGAAGTGGGGGAACTCGTCGCGGCACGGCCCGCACCAGGCGGCCCACTTGTTGACGACGACCGGGTGGCCGCGCAGCGCGCGCAGGCGCCGTTCGAACGGCTCGGCGCTGCCGTCACCGAGCAGCTCGTTGGCCTGGCGGTGGACCGCGGCCAGCGGAGCCGGAGCGCCCTTCAATCGCTCGCGCACCTGCTCCGGCGAGGGCGCGACGCTCTCGGGCTCGTCGCTGGAGCATCCCGCGGCCAGCGCGACGAGCGCGAGCAGCAGGGCGACTGTAAGGGGCAAACGGCGCATGCTGTGCTGTAATAGGTATCGAGTCAGCGTCAGGGATGCGCTGCGAAGCCGCTCACCGGCAGCCGCCGGAGCGGCGTACCCCGGACGGCCGTCCGCCCCGCGAAGGTCCAACACCGCCGCGGCGCCCGGACCGGTCCGTCGATTTTCTCGTTACGAACGAAGGCCGCGAATGGCTGAGAGCACTCCCGTTGCCGTGTCGGCGCCGGTATCCGGCGACGATTTGGCGCGCGCGGAGACGTTTGCCCTCGAGCCCTTCCTGCACCACGGGGAGGACGAGGCCGTCGCGCTCGCTCCGGGCACGGCCCGTCGCGCCGCGCTCGACGAGGCGCTCGCCGAGCTGGACGCCGGTCTGGAGCGGCCGTCGACGGAGTGGCGCCGGCGCTGGTCGCTGATGCTCGGCCTCGAGCGGCTCCTGTCGCTGGAGGAGCCGACGCTGGTCGACGGCACCGTCCTGTCGGCCCACCAGGTCGACGCGCTGTCGGGCACCTTGATCGCCCTGACCGCGGACGCCCAGGCGGTCCTGGAGGCCGGCTCGGGCGCCGCGAGCGTCGCCGCGGTCGAGGCCGACGACGACGGCGATGCGCTGGAGGAGCTGCCGTCGGGTGAGGTCGAGCTCGAGGGCGACGAGGAGATCGCCGAGGACGACGAGCCGCTCGACTGGGATGCCGCCGAGGAGGCCGAGGAGGAGGCCGCTTCAGACGCCGTCGCCGAGGATCCGGGCGCCGATCGCCGGTTCTGGTTCGAGCACGCCACCGGCGCCGGCAAGACCGTCGCGGCGCTCGGCTTCGTGGAGGCTTCGCGCGGCGGCGGGGTGCTGATCCTCACCCACCGGCGCAACCTCGTCGACCAGTTCAACGGTGAGCTGACCGACCGCGGCTACAAGAAGCGGATCTGCGCGCCGCTGCTCGGCAAGGACCGTTCGCCGGTGCAGGGTCCGGTGACCGTCGAGACCTACCAGTGGTACGTCCGCAACGCCGGCAAGATCTCCGACGAGTACACGGTCGTGATCTGCGACGAGGCGCACACCGCGCTCGGCGAGAAGACCTCGGAGTCGATCCGCCAGTGGGTCGGCCCGGTGTTCGTCGGCATGACCGCGACTGGCGCGCTGATCGCCCGCCACGTCACCGACCTCTTCCCGACCCAGACCTCGCGCTTCGACCTCGCCCAAGCGGCCCGGCGCGGCGTGATCGCGCCGCTGCGCTGCGTGCGGATCCCGCCGGGCGCCGGCGTGAGGTCGATCTCGAAGGTGCCGCTGCGCCGCGGCGAGGTCGACCAGGACTTCGACCAGGAGGAGCTCGCCGAGCTGCTCGACCAGGCGCCGTTCAACCTCGCGATCGCCGATCTCTACAAGACCCGCTTCAAGGACGTGCCGGGCGTCGTCTACTCGGCTGGCGTCGCTCACGCCCACAACGTCGCCGACGCGTTCGTCGCGGCCGGCATCAAGGCCAAGGCGGTCTCGGGCGAGACGCCGAAGCGCGAGCTGACGCGGATCCTCGCGGACTACGAGCTCGGCAAGGTCGACGTGCTCGTCAACGCCCAGCTGCTCGCCGAGGGGTGGAACTCGCCGCGCGCGACCGTCTGCCTGCACCTCGCGCCGACCGCCTCCAAGCGGATCTACCAGCAGCGCGTCGGCCGTGTCACCCGCCGCCAGCAGGGCAAGGAGGCGGGCATCGTCGTCGACTTCGTCCATCCGGCGACGACCAACGACGACCCGGTCGTGACGCTGCACTCGCTGCTCGACCGCGACGTCTACCGCGGCGGCGCGATCGTCGTCGGCCCGGTCCGCCGCGGGCGCGGCCGGCGGCTGCGCGTCGAGCGCCGCGTCGTGCCGGTCACCGCCGATCCCGAGCGCCGCGCCCAGGTCTTCGAGCGCGAGCTGTGGCGGATCGCCGTCGAGCACCTGTCGTGGGGCGAGCAGCAGGTCTGGGCCCAGCTCGCGGGTGCGCGGGTCGCGTCGAACAACTGGCGGCGGGCGAAGGCGATGCTGCACTTCGACTCGACCGGCGAGCTGCGGCGGCTGTTCCTGATCGAGTGCCTCCAGCGCAACCGCAACTCCCAGCTGCGCGTGCGCGCGCTGCAGGAGATTGGCCAGCTCAAGGATCCCGAGGCCTTCGACATCGCGGTGGAGATCGTCGGGACCTGGCAGCGCGACGAGCGGCGCGAGGGCGTCAAGACTCTCCTGCAGGCGATGGCCGAGCGTCCGATGGGCCGGCGCGACCAGGCGTCGCGCTGGATCTGGCACCTCGCCGAGTACAGCCGCGAGGTCCACGAGGAGTACGCGGTCTCGCGCTGGCCGGAGACAAAGCGACTGCTCGGCCTGCTGGTCAACTCCTCCGGCGGGGCCCACGCGCGCAACGCGCGCCGGCTCGTCCACGCGACCAAGAAGCAGGACCGCCGCCTGTCGGCCGCCCTGCTCGCCGCCGCGCTCGCCCACACTCCCGAGGCCCAACAGGTCCTCGACGGCGCCCGCACGCGGCTCGGCCGCAAGCCCTCGGCGCTCGCCCGCGAGCTGCTGCGCAACTTCCCGAAGGGCCGCCGCAAGCGTTCGGGCCGGCGCCGCAAGAAGGGTGGCGGCGGTGGAGGCGATCAGCAGGCCGCCGCCGAGGCCAACGCGGCAGCCGTCGCGGCCGACGGCGAGCTCACCGACAGCGAGCCGCGCGAGCGCGAGGACGGCCAGGGGGCCGAGGACGGCGTCAGCGGCGCGGGGCAGGGGCGCGGAGCGGGCTCCAGGCAGAAGCAGCGCCGCCGGCGACGCCGCGCGGCCGTCGACTCCGAGCCCGGCAACGGCGCCGACGACGGCGCGGAGGCTGCCGCCGAGCTCGCCGACCGCGAGCCGCGCGAGGCGGAGGCCGAGGCGAAGCCGAAGCGCCGCCGCCCCCCCAAGGCGGCCGCGGACGCCAACGGCGGCGAGCCAGAGACCGAGGCCGGCGGCGAGACCGCCGACGGCGAGGCCGACGAGCAGCCCAAGCGCCGCCGCGCTCCGCGCAAGCCCAAGGCCGTCGACCCCGTCGACTGACCGGGCCCCCGGTCAGGTGGCGCGGGTGAGGTGGACCTCGCCGGCGGCGAGCGCCACGCGGGCGCCGGTGTCGGTGTCGACCAGCAGCGCCCCTGACTCGTCGACGCCACGGGCGACCCCGCCGCCGCCGTCCCAGGCGATCCTGTCTCCGAGCAGCGCGTCGCGCTCGCGCCAGGCGGCGAGGATCTCCGGGGGCTTGGCGGCCAGCCAGCGGTCGAGTGCGCCGAGCAGTGGGCCGAGCGCCGCCGCCGGGGATGGCAGATCGAGCGAGGTGGCGATCTGCTCGATCTCCGGCGGGAACTCGCGCACCCCGGTGTTCAGCCCGATCCCGACGATCGCCCAGCCCGCCGCCGGCCGCGCCTCGACGAGGATGCCGCTGACCTTGCGGCGGTCGACCCAGACGTCGTTGGGCCACTTGATCGCGCACGCGACCGGTGTCTCGCTCGCGGCCTCGGCGGCCTCGCAGACCGCCAGCGCCGCCATCATCGGGGCGAGCGCATGGCGCGGCGCGAGGTCGCGGACCACCACCGAGGCCAGCAGCGCCTCGCCCGGCGCCGCGAGCCAGCTGCGCCCCTGCCGCCCGCGGCCCGCCGTCTGCTCGTCCGCGGTGACGACCGTGCCGTGGGGCGCGCCGGCGCCCGCCAGCGCGCGCGCGCGCTCGTTGGTCGAATCGGTCAGCCGGTGGTGGACGTGCGGGTGGCCGATCATCGCGGGCGCAGGCGGACCTCGTCGTTGGGCCGCAGGCCGAGTTCGGCGGCCGCGTCGCCGCGGTTGATCGCGATCGCCAGCGACCGTGACGCGTCCTCGTAGAGGATCGCCTCGTGTGGGCCGACGTCGGCGAAGGTCCGCACGAACGGGGCCGCCAGCCGGCCGCCGCCGAGCTGGACGGCGGCGCCGCCGTCGCCGCTGTCGACGACGATCTCGGCGGTCACGCCGAGCATCAGACCCGTTCCGGCGAGCTGGTCGTGGGAGAGGTCGAGCGTGACGTTGCCGTAGGCGTCGACGGTCACGACGTGCGCGACGACGGCGCCGTCGGCCTCGAAGATCGGATGCGGCAGCGCGATCCGCTCCAGCGCTTCGGCGTCGACCTGCTCGCCGGCCTCGATCAACTCGGCGCCGTGGGCGAGCGCGGCGGCCACCGGCGCGAACAGGTCGCGGCCGTGGAAGGTCGCCGAGACCGGCTCGAGCCGGTGCTGGGAGAGCGAGATGTCGACGGCGAGGTCGACGCCGCCGCAGCGATCCCAGGCGAGCGACAGCAGGCCGTTGTCGGGCCCGACGAGCAGCGTTCCGTCGACGCAGCCGACCGCCAGCGCGCGGCGGTCCCCGCCGACCTGCGGATCCACGACGGCCATGTGGACGGCGGCGCGCACGTACGGCAGCGAGTTGCGCAGCACGATCGCCCCGCGCCGGACGTCGTGGCGGGGGATCTCGTGGGTGAGGTCGACGATCTTCGCCTCCGGGGCGATGCCGAGGATCACGCCGTGGCAGACGCCGACGAACTCGTCGTCGCGGCCGTAGTCGGTCAGCAGCGATACGAGCGGGACGCTCATCGGTGGCCCCCAATCGCGTCGGCGAGCAGCGCCTCGAGCAGGCCGTCGACGTCGTGGCGGGCGGCCTCCGCGGTCACGTCGATCCCGCGCTCGCGGGCGGCGGCGCTGGTGATCGGGCCGATCGTGATCGCGCGCGCTCCGGCGAGCGCGGCCGTGTCGTCGCCGAGCGAGTCGAGCAGGTTGGCGACCGTGGAGGCGGAGGTGAAGGTCACGTAGTCGGCGTCGGCGAGCGCGGCGCGGTCGCCGACGGCGAGCGGCTCGACGACGGTGTCGTAGAGGGCGGCGACGTCGACCCGAGCGCCGCGCTGGACGAGTGCGTCGGCAAGCAGCGCGCGGCCGGCGCTCGCGCGGGCGATCAGCACCCGCCGGCCCTCGACCGGGATCTCGGCGAGCGCCTCGACCAGGCCCTCGGCGACCGCGCGCTCGGGGACGATGTCGGCGCGGATACCGTGGGCCGCCAGCTCCCGCTCGGTCGCGGTGCCGATCGCGGCGACCGTGGTGCCCGCGAGGGCGCGCGCGTCGAGCGCGGCCCGGGTCGCGAGCGCCTCGAACAGCAGCCGCACGCCGTTGGAGCTGGTCAAGCAGACCAGCTCGTAGGCGCCGGCGGCGAGGGCCTCGACCCGCTCCGCCAGATCGCCCTCCACCGGCCGCGGCGCGATCCGGATCGTCGGCGTCTCCACCACCTCGGCGCCCAGCTCGGCCAGCCGCGCCGCGAGGCCGCTCGCCTGGGCGCGGGCGCGGGTGACGGCCACGCGCAGCCCGTGCAGCGGCCGGCGCTCGAACCAGGCGATCGAGTCGCGCAGCCGGGCGGCTGGCCCGATCACGGTGATCGCGGGGGCCTTCAGGCCGGCCTCGGCGACCCGCTCGGCGATGTCGGCGAGCGTGCCGGTCACGGTCCGCTGGTCGGGCAGGGTGCCCCGTCGCACGACCGCGGCCGGCTCGCCCGGGTCGCGGCCCGCGGCCACGAGCGCGTCGGCGATCAGCGGCAGGTTCTTCACGCCCATGTAGAAGACCAGCGTCCCGGGGAAGGCGGCGAGCGCGGCGCTGTCGAGCGAGCTTGCGTCCTTGCCCGGACCCTCGTGTCCGGTGACGAAGGCGACCGCGGAGGCGGCGTCGCGGTGGGTGACCGGGATGCCCGCGTAGGCGGGCGCGGCGACGCCGGCCGTCACCCCGGGGACGACCTCGAAGGGCACGCCGGCCTCGGCCAGCGCCTCGGCCTCCTCGCCGCCGCGTCCGAAGACGAACGGGTCGCCGCCCTTCAGCCGCACCACCCGCCGTCCGGCGCGGCCCAGCTCCATGAGCAGGGTGTTGATCTCCTCCTGGGACATCGCGGCGTCGCCGGGTGCCTTGCCGGCGTAGCGCAGCTCGCAGCCTGCGGGCGCTCCGTCGAGTGCGCTGGCGGGGATCAGCCGGTCGTAGACGATCGCGTCGGCGCTGGCGATCAGCTCCAGCGAGCGGCGCGTCATCAGGCCCGGGTCGCCGGGCCCCGCGCCGACGAGGTGCACGATGCCTGTGGGGGAGGAGGCCATCGCTCGAACCGTACTTCGCGGCGGCCCGGCCGGCCAGCGCGGCGCGACCCAGGGAAACGGTGGACGCGCCGAGGCCGGTGGTCAGGTGTCGCGAGCGGCGGTGAGGATCTCCGCGGCGCCGCTGGCGAGCAGCCGGTCGGCGGCGGCGCGGCCGGCGGCGGCGGGATCGGCCGCGGGGGCGGCGCAGCGGTCGCGGATCCAAGTCGACCCGTCGGGCGCGCCGACGAAGGCGTCGATCTCCAGCGTGTCTCCGGCGAGCGTGGCGTGGGCGCCGACCGGGGTGTGGCAGTCGGCGCCGAGGGCGACCACCAGCGCCCGCTCGGCGGCGAGCGTGGCGGCGGCGGCCGGTTCGGTGAGACGGCCGGCGAGCGCGGCGGTGTTGCGGTCGTCCACGCGCCCCTCCAGCGCGAGGCAGCCCTGCCCGGCGGCCGGGACCGCGGCGACGACTGCCAGCGGGACCCCGGCGCCGGCCCGCCCGAGCCGGGTCAGGCCCGCCACCGCTAGCACCGCCGCGTCGAGGTTCCCCTCGGCGAGTCGGCCCAGGCGGGTGTCGACGTTGCCGTGCAGCTCGCGGACGTCGAGGTCGGGCCGCGCGGCTAGCAGCTGCGCCCGTCGCCGCGGGCTCGCCGTGCCGACGACCGCGCCCCCCGGCAGCGCCGCCAGCGCGGCGGCCAGTCCTCGATGGCGGTCGCCGGCCGTGGACCCGGCGCCGGCAGCTTGGCCGGCGCCGCCCGCTTCGCCCGCCCCGACCGCGCCGGGCGCTGTGGTCCCGTGGCTCCCGGCCGCGGCGGCGCCGGCCGCGAGGTGCGGCGCCAGGCAGAGCGCGTCGCGCGGATCGGCACGCACCGGCACGCCGACGATCGCCAGACCGTCCGGCAGCTCGCCCGGCACGTCCTTGGCCGAGTGCACCGCGAGGTCGATCTCGCCGGCCAGCAGCGCCGCCTCGATCTCATGCACGAACCGCGCTTTGTCACCACCGCGCGAAGGATCGTTGGGGGTATACCCCCAACGATCCTTCGCGCGGCCCGTGGGCGTCGGAGGCGCTGTGGAAGATGAGGCGCGTTCGCCCGCGGTCTCGATACTCACCAGCTCGACCGGCCGCCCGAGCGCCTGCAGCGCCTCGGCGACGCCGCGTGCCTGGACGAGCGCCAGCGCGCTGCCGCGCGTGCCGATTCGCAGCGGCGCGGCCATCCGGGTGGGGTCAGCCGCGCCGGCGGCGGGAGTCGAGGTCGGTCACCTCGGCGCCCGCGGCGTCGTCGACCGCTCCGAGGCGCGCGTCGAGCCCGAACAGCTCGCGCACGACGGCCACGCGGGCGTAGGAGTCCTCGCTGTCGGCGCCGTCGCGCAGCCGGATCGTCGGCTCGTGGAACAGCCGCGCGACCAGCGATCGCGCCATCGCCACCAGCCGCTCGCGGTCGGCCTGCGACAGCGACTCCCAGCGCGGCTCGTTCTCGGCCAGCACCTGGGCGACGACGGCGTCGGCGTGCTCGCGCAGGCCGCGGATCGTCGGCAGCACCTCGAGGCCGCCGAGCCAGCCGGCGAAGGCCTCGACCTCGCGCTCGACGACGGCGTGCGCCCGGTCGGCCTCAGCGGCCCGCACCGAGCGGTTGCGGCCCACCTCGCGCTCGAGGTCGTCCATGTCGAACAGCGTCAGGCCCGGCAGCTCGCGGACGGCGGGCTCGACGTCGCGCGGCACGGCGATGTCGATGATCACCAGCGGCCGGCCGCGACGGTCGGCGACGACCTTCGCCAGCTCGGCGCGGCCGAGCAGCGTGTGCGGCGAGGCGGTGCAGGCGACGACGATGTCGGCCTTCGCCAGCTCGTCGGGCAGCGCGTCGAGCCCGACCGCTCCGCCGTCGTAGCGGCGCGCCAGCTCGAGCGCGCGCTCGTAGCGCCGGTTGGCGACGAAGACGGTGTGCGCGCCGCGGTCGTGCAGCGCGCGGGCGGTCAGCTCGCCCTGCTCGCCGGCGCCGATCACCAGCACGCGGCGGTCGGCGAGGTCAGCGGCGACCGGTGGGTGGCCCGCGGGCAGCGGCTCGTCGCCGGCCGGCTCGGCCGGGCAGCGGGCGAGCTCCCCCGCCCCGCCGCCGATCGCCCGCCACGCCAGCTCGGCGGCGACGCTCGCCACCGAGACCCGCTGACGGCCGACGCCGGTCTCGCTGCGGACCCGCTTGCCGGCGCTCAGCGCCGCGCGGAACAGGCGGTTGGCCACCGGTCCGGTCGCGCCCTCCACGAGCGCCAGCTCGTAGGCCCGCTTGACCTGGCCCTGGATCTCCGCCTCGCCGACGATCATCGACTCGAGACCGGCGGCGACCGCGAACAGGTGCCTGACGACGTCGAGGTCGCGGCGTGCGTAGAGCGCGCCGGTCAGCTCGGTCGGCCGCGTGTCCGCCCGGCGGGCGAGCACCGATAGCGCGGCGCTCTCGGCGGCGACCGGGTCGGCGGCGACGAGGTAGAGCTCGGTGCGGTTGCAGGTCGAGAGCGCGACCGCCTCGTGGATCTCGGCGTGCGCGACGAGGTCGGCGAGCACGGCGGCCGCTTGGCCCTCGGTCAGGGCGAGGCGCTCACGCAGGTGCAGCGGCGCGGTCTTGTGAGATACCCCGAGCGCAAGCAGCTCGCCGCTCACGCGACGGGCTCCCCGTCACGGTCGCGCTCGGCGCGCTGCTGCTCGGCGAGGTCGGTCAACTCGGTCAGCTCGCGGTCGATCCGGGCGACCTTCGCGGCCATGATCGCCACGTAGACGACGATCAGCGTGAAGAACACGATGTAGGCGGCCGCGACGTACTTGCCGGCCTCGTCGAGCGGCAGCGCCGGCATCAGGACACCCCCTCGGGCTCGAGGGCGCGGCGGAGCCGGTTCAGCTGGGCCGAGGCGTTCTTGGCCGTCAGCTCGAACTTCCAGAGCGTCACGAACAGCAGGGTAACGGCCACGAGGCAGGCGATGAACGTCAACCGCATCTCGCCGGGCATCGAGCCGCCGGTCTGGGAGAGCACGCGCGGATGGGTGAACGCCTCCGCCATCCGCACCGCGGCGAAGTTGATCGGCACGAACGCCCCGGCGGCGATCGCGAAGACCGACGAGTAGCGAGCTTGGCGTTCGGGGTCCTCGATCGAGAACCGCAGCGGGTAGTAGACGCAGTAGAGGAGGAAGACGACCAGGAACGAGACGAGCACCGGCTCGTCCCACAGCCACCAGTGGCCCCAGGCGGCCTTCGCCCAGAGCGCTCCGGTCACCAGCACCGCGACGCCGAGGATGATCGACATGTGGATCGCCACATAGGAGCGGGCGTCCCAGGAGCGGTCGCCGGTGCGCAGGTGGATGACGCCCATGATCCCGCCGGCGACGAAGCCGCAGAGCGCCACGATCGCCAGCGGCACGTGGACGTAGAAGATCTTCTGGATGAAGCCCTGGTCGGCGTCGAGCGGCGCGTAGAAGAAGACGAGCCCGAGCGACACCGCGGTCATGACCGCGGTCGCGATCGCCAACGGCTTGATGCCCCGGGAGAACATCGCTCAGTCGTCCAGCAGGAAGTCGAAGACGGCGGCGGCGATCAGCACGAAGACCACATCGTAGAGAGTCAGCAGCCCGAGCCAGCGCAGCAGGTCCTCGGCGCCCTGGTCGCCGCGCAGCAGCGGCTCGGTCGCCGAGGCGGCGGCGATCAGCAGCGGCACCACCAGCGGCAGCAGCATCAGCGGCACGATCAGCTCGTGGGCGCGGGTCTCGGCGGCGAGCGCGGAGACGAGCGCGCCGATCGCCGCGACGCCGATGTTGACAGCGACCAGCAGCAGCGCCAGCACCGGCAGCGCGGGCAGCAGATCCGGCCCGAGCAGCAGGATCGCGAACGCCGGCACGGCGACCAGCTCGACGGCGGTCAGGTAGAGGAACAGCGCGGTCGCCTTGGCGATCCAGAGCGCGGTGCGGTCGACCGGGGCGAGCAGCAGCCCGTCGATCCCGCCCTGGTCGCGCTCGGTGGCGAACAGGCGCGAGACGCCGATCACCGCGGCCAGCAGCAGCGTCACCCACAGCACGCCGGAGGCGAGGTCGCCCTCGAGGGTGTCGCGGTCGAGCCCGAAGTGGAACAGCACGAACACAGTGACGGTGAACAGCGTCATCGCCGGCACCGACTCCTTGGTCCGCAGCTCGATCGCGAGGTCCTTGCGGAGGATCGCGCGGGCGGTGGAGAAGGTCGAGGGCGGCGGCCGGTCCACCGCGGGCACGCTCACCGGTAGAGCCTCCGCGCCTCGGCCGGGTCGACCTCGGCCGCCGGCCGGCAGAACGCCTGGCGGCCGGCGCGCAGCCCGAGCGCCAGGTCGGCCTCCGCGAGGCCGCCCTCGACGTCGTGGGTCACCAGCACTCGCGTCCGTCCCGACGCCCTGCCGATCAGCGGCTCGAGCGCCTCGGCGCCGGCCGGATCGAGGTTGGCGCGCGGCTCGTCGAGCAGCAGCAGCTCGGGGCGGTGGAGGGTCGCGCGGGCGACTGCGAGCCGCTGGACCATCCCCTTCGACAGCTCGCGCACCGGGCCGTCCGCGCGCCGGTCCATCCCGACGGCCGCCAGTGCCTCGTCGACCCGTGCGTATCCGTCCGCCACGCTCGATGAGGAATCGTGCAGCCTAGGGCGTGCGGATTCCTCATCGGGCGGCTCGGAGGGCACGCGACGGCCGCCGATCAGGCCGTGCAGCCGGGCGTGGTAGACGAGGTTCTCGCGGCCGGTCAGCTCGCGGTAGAGCAACGGGTCGTGGCCGAGGTAGCCGACGCTTCCGCGGGCTCGCCATGCCTCGTCGGGCAGCTCGCAGCCGAGCACGCGCGCTGTTCCCTCGTGGGGCCGCAGCAGCGTGGCGAGGATCCGCAGCAGCGTCGTCTTGCCGGCGCCGTTGGGGCCTAGGACCGCCAGCGTCTGCCCGCGCGGCAGCGTGACGGTGACCCGGGCCAGCGCCACCCGCTCCCCGTAGCGCCGCTCGACGCCCTTCAGCTCCACCGCTGGTTGCGCGCCGTCCACAGCGCCCGGACAGTACCGCGCTCAAGCGTCGGGGAAGGCCAAACCTCGGTCTGCCAGCTCCTCTTCGAGGATGCGGATCGCCTTGGGTCCCACGCCGTGGATGGCGAGCAGCTTGGCCGGAGCGACGTCGGTCAGCTGTCGGTAGCTCGTGTAGCCGTTGAGGGCGAGCTCGCGGCGCGCGACCTTGCCGAGCCGTGGCGTGAGGTCGGTCTGTGTGGGTTCTTCGGCCACGGCGCGACCATACCCGTCGCCGGTCAGGCCGGCGAGGCGCTGCGCTGCGCTGCGCTGATCAGGTCGCTCACCGCGGCGGCGTCGCCTGCCCGCAGCAGCGCCACCGGGTCTGGCTCGCCGTTGACGATCGACTCGAAGAAGGCCTTGCGGTCCTGGTAGGTGGGCAGCGTGCCCTTCGCCCAGCCGCGGACTTCGTTGAGCATCACTGCGAGCTGGGCGTACTCCTCGCCGAACAGCTCGGCGACCTCGCGCTTCATCCGCTTGGCCAGCGCCGGCGACGCGCCCGCGGTCGAGATCGCGATCGCCAGCGGGCCGGTGCGCACGATCGCCGGCAGGATGAAGTTGCACAGCGGCGGCACGTCGACGATGTTGACCAGCATCGCCCGCCGCTCGGCGTCCTCGTAGATCGCGATGTTGGTCGCGGTCGAGTCGGTGCAGGCGATCGCGATGAAGACGCCCTCGAGGTCGCTCGCGCCGGCGTACTCGCGCCGCTCCCAGGCGATCGACCCCTCGGCGGCGAGCGTCTCCAGCTCAGCCCCCGCCTCCGGCGCGATCAGCGTGACCGCCGCGTCGCAGGCGAGCAGCCCCTCGACCTTCTCGAGTCCGATCTCGCCGCCGCCGATCACCACGCAGCGCCGGCCCGACAGCTTCAGGCAGGCGATGTAGAACGGCGTGTCGAGCATGTCCCGCACGCAGGTCTGGTCGCAGATCCCGCGCTTGAACTGACAGACGCACTCCTTGCCGGCGTAGGCGGCGGCTGGCATGCGAACCAGTGTAGGCGGCGGCGCCGGGCCGCCCATGGGGCCGGAGCGGCCCGCCCCCTACTGTTGGTGGCGCGATGGCCAGCGGCTACTTCACCGACGATTCGATGCTGCGGGTGGTCCACCGCGAGCGGGCGATCGCGCTGTCGGGGCCGCGGGCGCTGCTGATGCAGGCCGCCCATCCACTGGCGGTCAACGGCCTGCTCGCCCACTCGACGGCGATCGACGAGCCCTACGACCGGCTCGCCCGCACGGCCGAGGTGATGAGCACGATCGGGTTCGGATCGCGCGCCGACGCCGACGCGGTCACCGAGCGGGTCCGCGGGATGCACGCGCGCGTGAGCGGCCGCATCCGCGAGCCCGCCGGGCGGTTCCCGGCAGGCACGGCATACCGCGCCGACCAGCCCGACCTGCTGCTCTGGGTGCTCTTCACGCTCGTCGACAGCGGCGCCGTCGTCTACCGCAAGTACGTCCGTTCGCTGTCGCGTGCCGAGGAGGCCGCCTACTGGGAGGACTACAAGGTCGTCGGCGAGCTGTTCGGCCTCGAGCGGGCCCAGATGCCCGACACGCTCGCCGACCTCGACGACTACCGCCGCGAGATGCTCTCCGGCGGCACCCTCGAGATCGGCGACTGGGCGCGCGAGAAGGCGCGCCAGATCGTGCTCGACCCGCCGGTGCCGCTGGTCGCCCGCCCACTGGTCGAGACCGTCAACTTCGTCACGATCGCGCTGCTGCCCGATCGGATCCGCCGCGAGTACGGCTTCTCCCCGATCCCTCCCGCCCCGCTGCGCAAGCTGCTGGTGGCCGGCGGCGCCGAGTACGTCAAGCGCGCGGTGGTGCCGTTCCTGCCCGACCGGCTGCGGCTCGTCCCGGCGGCGCGGCGGGGCGCGGCGGCCTGAGCGGTCAGCCGTCGATCAGGTGGGCGGCGCTCGGCACGACCGGGCCCGAGTCGTAGGGCGCGCCGAAGCGGCGGGTCGCGGCGACCACGCCGGCGCCGGGCGCGCCGTGCAGGATCTCGCGCGCCGGAACCTGGATCGCCAGCCGCGGCTCGGTCGCCCAGCCGACCTCCGACCGGGGTCCGAAGACCGTCAGCGAGAGGCTGCCGGGCAGCGCTGCCGCCGGCGCCAGGATGCCGCGCCCGCCCTCCGCGACCACGGCGCGCGCGAGCGCCTGGCAGGCGGTCCAGTCGTCGTCGACGAGGCTCTCCCACTCGATCCCGTGGCTGGCCGCCCGCTCGGGCGAGGAGAGGTCGAGGACGGCGCCGGCGGCGAAGCGCAGCTCCCAGACCGACAGGCGGATCTCGGCCGCCACCGCTGGGTCGTCGATGTCCTCGTGGCGGACGAACTCCGCCAATGGCGCGGCCGGGTCGAGCGAGCAGTACTGGGCGACGGTCCCGTCGTCGGGGTGGCTCCAGCGGCCGGGGCGGCGGTTCGGGAAGACCCACAGCGGCGTGTCGTAGCTGGTCGCGCGGTATGCGCTGCCGCGCAGGCCGCAGAAGCGGAATCGCCCCATGGGCTCAGGTCGCGTACTGGTTGCGGCTCGAGCGGGCGGCTGCGATCAGGGAGCGCTCGGCGTCTGGCGTCGCGAGCAGGTCGAGCGGAGCCGCGCCGCCGAGGTCGCGCCGTGGGCGGGCGAACCAGGCGACCGTTCCGGCCGGGGTCCAGGCGTGGCGGAGGATCGACACCAGCCGGGCGACGGTCAGCAGCCGCGCCTCGGGCCGGCCGCTCTCGCCGCTCCAGCGGCGCACCGTGCGGGGGTCGACGCCGAGCAGCTCGGCGATCTCGGCCTGGCGGACGCCCGGCAGCCCGTCGATCGTCGTCTTGACCAGCCGCCGCCGGTCGGCCTCGGCGCCACCGGCCGACTCGTCGAGGGCATCGCGGATCACCTGGCGGATCCGCTCGATCCCGAGCAGCATCTGCTCGAAGCGGTCGAAGTCCTCGCGGTCGGCTCGCACGGCGCGGTCGACGTCGACGATCGCCGAGAAGAGCGCCGCCGACTGCTCGACGTCGAAGTCGAGGTCCTCGATCTCCGGCTTGAGGTCGCGTAGACGGTCGGCCACGTCGGCGAGGCGCCCCTCGATCGAGGCGTCCAGGTCGGGGCGCCCGACGACCTCGCCGTAGGCGTCGGCGAACGAGTCGAGCAGTGCCTCGAAGGACGCCTTGACGGCGTCGAGCTCGTCGTCGAGGGCGGCGAGCCGGCGTTGGCGGGTGTCCTGTGCTGTCGGGCTCATTGCGGATCTCTGTCCTAGCGGTAGGACAAGTATAGGACAGCCGTCAACGTCAACGTCAACGCAGGCGGACGCTCCCGGCGCCGCGCGGGGCGTCCGCTCAGCCGCGCTTGACGACCTTCGCGCCGAGTCGCGCGAAGGAGCGGGCGCCGCGGCGCAGGGCGGCGGCCTTGTCGGAGTCGCGGCCGTAGAGCACCGTGGCGGCCTCGTGCAGGCCGCGGCCGAGCGAGCGGTCGTAGGGGTGCCACCAGAA
>Ga0307505_10000243_pt1 | contig 65738 bp, 61 predicted proteins | sample 23_S_MG_FD_202183 | JGI IMG/M metagenome (GOLD analysis project Ga0307505, IMG submission 202183) | Soil microbial communities from Populus trichocarpa stands in riparian zone in the Pacific Northwest, United States - 23_S | ecosystem: Environmental > Terrestrial > Soil > Riparian zone > Trees... | reverse complement strand
GGGCCCCCCCCCCCTTTCCCCCCCCCCGCGGGGCTGGGGTGTTGTTTTTTTGTTTTTTTTGGGGGGGGGGGTGGCGGGCGGCCCCCGGCGCCGCCCCCCCCCCCCCGCGGCGAACTCGGCCGGCGGCACGTAGCCCAGGCTGCTGTGGCCGCGGTGGTGGTTGTAGTCCTCGCGCCAGTTGTCGAGCACGCTGCGCATGTGGCTCAGGCTGGCGAACCAGTGTTGCGACAGGCACTCGTCCCGGAAGCGGCTGTTGAAGCTTTCGATGTAGGCGTTTTGCACCGGCTTGCCGGGCTGGATGAAGCGCAACTCGACGCCGTTTCTGGCCGCCCAGTCGTGCATCGTGCGCCCCGCGAACTCGGGGCCGTTGTCGGTGCGGATGACCTTGGGCAGGCCGCGTTCGCACCTGACCTGGTCGAGCACACGAGTCACGTACAGCGCCGGGATCGAGGTGTCGGCAACCAGCTGCACCGACTCCTTGGTGCAATCGTCCACCACGGTCAGCGTCTTGACCTTGCGGCCCGTGGCCAGTTCGTCGAACACGAAGTCCATGCTCCACACCTCGTTGGGTTGGCTCGGACGCAGCAGCGGCTGCCGTTCGGGCACGGGCAGCTTCTTGCGCCGACGCTGGCGCACCATGAGTCCTTCCTGCCGGTACAGCCGGTAGGTGCGCTTGACGTTGATGGCCCAGCCCTGACGGGTCAGCCGGTCGTGCAGCATGCGGTAGCCGTGGCGGCGGTGCTGGCCGGCGAGCTCTTTGAGGCGCTCGCGCAGCTTGCTGTTGCCGTCGTCGCGAGGTTGGTAGCGCAGGACGCTGGCGCTGATGCCCACCAGCTTCAATGCCGTGCGTTCGCTCAGGCCCAGGGCCTTGAGTTCGTGCACCACCTCGCGCCGTGCCGCCACGGCTACTATTTTCGCGACAGCACCTCGCGCATCGCATCGACCTCCAACATGGAGTTCGCGAGCAGTCGCTTGAAGCTTGCCGTTCTCGGCCTCCAAGGCCTTCAGGCGCTGGGCGTCCGAGACCTTCATGCCACCGAACTTGGCCTTCCAGGCGTAGTAGCTGGGCTCACTGAAGCCGTGTTTGCGGCTCTTTGATGGGCAGTCCGGCATCGGCTTCGCGCAGGAAGCCAATGATCTGCTCCTCCGTAAATCGCCTCTTCATCGGTCCGATCTCCTTCTCGGGTTGATCGAACTCTAGACCGCGGCGCTACTGTTCTCCGGGGGCAGCGCACATGAGGCACAGGGCCGCTTGCGGGCCGTCCGAGTCGTACGCCTGCATCGCCTGGACGAACTTCTCAGAACGGTTCATCACTCCGGATCACGTAAACGAGGTCAGCTCTTCGACCGTCAGTTCGCGCAGGTCCCCTTTAGCCGATACAGCGAAGCCATCAGCACACGCAGCGCCTCCAATACCAAGGAGAACTGATCGACTCGCCTGCGCCACGACGCGATGCTCGCCGCTCGGAAGAACGTCATGCCATACGGTCATGGTGAACGCCTTTGCATCGATGACAAGTTGTCGCCCCGCCGATTCGGGCAAGGCAACGAGCTGCGACAAGTCGAGCGCCCTGAGGCGCTCGACTTCGCTATGGACAGCCGCACTCAGCGGGTCCGCCGACTGGTGGGACATATGGGAGCCTTGAACGAAGGTCGAGGTGAGGATTTGCCGGGCCGCCCTTGATTTGCGGACCGATGGACATCCTGGGAACACCGGTGCCAGCCGGCAAGCCAGCACCGTTCGCTGGCATCCGACCTGGCCCCACACGCAAGTAGCGGTTGTGATTCAACACATGCCCGAATCGCGTTGCGCCGATCGCGGCCGCACCGCGCAAGGCGAAGGGGACAGAGCCAACGACGAAGCCGGTCGCTTTACCGCCGCGATAGGCCGCCGAACACTGGTTCACTCCACCATCGATGTCGAGCGTATCGCGGATGAGTTCGGGGATAAGGAACGAGTCGCCGAAGCCGGTCACGCCATCCAGAACCGGCTGCGGGATCGACGGCCAGTCCGCAGGATTGGTGATGTTGAAGAGTCCGTAGGGGTCAACGCCGCTGATCGGATTCCCCTCGACATATGCGTACGTATTGATCCCGCCCTCAAGCCCGATGGGATCTGACTGCAAGTACCTGCCGATCCGTGCACTGTAGTCGCGGTGCCAGTTGTAGAAGTTGCTCGTCTCCGGATCGAACAGCTGCCCCGGCAACCGCGGGTTGAAGGCGAACGTGCCCAGCCCGGCCGGGTTGGCGTTGGGCGGCGTTGCGCCGAACGGCTCCGCGTCGTCCCAGCGCCACTGCATCGCCTGGTCGCTCGCGCGCACGATCACCCTGGGCGCGCCCAGCTGGTCGGCATACACAAACGACAGATGCGTGTGGTGCGTCTTGTTCTGGCCCGAGCCCGTCACCGTGCGCTTGAGCACGGCCACCGGCCGATCACCCAGATACACCGTCTCTTGGATCGGCAACAGGTTGGCGTCGTACTCGCCGATCAGCCGGCCCGCCTCGTCGTAGGCGTAGTAAGCCGCGCCGGTGGGCACCGCCGCCGACGGCCCGCTCTTGCGCACGCGCTGCTGAAGCGCGTTGTAGAAATAGCTCACGGTGTTGCTACCGGTGGTGGCTGACGCCATGCGGCTGCGGTCGTTGTAGGTGTAGCTGCTGACGCCGTCGTGGGTGACGTTGCCTGTGGCGTCGGTGGTGTAGTTGCGCAGCGCCGGGCTGGCGTCCTGCGCACTCAACAGGCGGTTGCTGGTGGCGGCGATGGTGTTGGCGTAGCTGGCGGCACCCACCGTGCGCGTCAGCCGGTTGCCAGACGCGTCGTAGCTATAGACGTACGACGTGGCCCCGCTGGCGGCGACCAGAGCGCCGACCTCGTCGTACGTGAAACTCCAGTCGAAGGAGGGTTGAGCGGCGCCGAGCCGGCTGTGCTGGTAGCCCTTGATCAGGCCCTGGTTGTCGTACACCAGCGTGCGCAGCACGCCTGCGCTGGCCCCAGCCGCGGCTTCCTTGCCCAGCGGATAGGAGGCCAGGCGGCCATAGCCGTCGTAGCCCAGGGCGTAGGCCGTGCCATCGGCCCAGCCCCAGCCGCCCACATCCCCCAGCGCGGTGTAGTTCAGCGCCGACAGCAGGCCCAATGTCGTTGCCGTGTTGGTGCCGCTGCCGTTGGCATTGACGGGGTTGACGCTCATGGCGTTCACGCGGCCCTGCAGGTCGTAGGCGTAGTTGACGCGGATGCCGCTGGGGTAGGTGAAGGCGACCACCTGGCCCGTCGCGCCACCCGTGTTGCCATAGGCGTACGTGTTGGTCAAGGTCTTGGCGTTGCTCAACTGCGTGCGGCTGACCAAGCGGCCGTGCACGTTGTAGGCAAACGAGGTGTTGCCGGACTCGTCGGTGATGCGCGTCAGCTTGCCGATGTTCGGCGCTGCGGGCGTCGCGCCGCCGTCGTACTGGAAGGTGATCGGCGTGCCCGTGGGCCAGCTGACTTGCGTCAGGCGGTTCAGGCTGTCGTAGGTCATCGTCGCGGTCTTACCGCGGGCGTCGGTCAGCGTTGTCAGGTTGCCGGCGGCATCGTAGGTACTCGCCGAGCTACCGGTGTCAGGCGACAAGTTGGTCTTCTTGTTGCCTAGGCCGTCGATCCCGTAGCTGGTCAGCAAGCCTCGCGCATCGGTCACCGACGTCAAGGCCCCCGCCGCGTTGTGCACGAGGCCGATGTTGCGCGCTCCCCCAGCAGGGGGTGGCAACTGAATTTGCTCGGGCAGGCTCAACAGGTCGTAGGAGGTGCTCGTCGTGCGTTCGAGAGGATCGAACACGCTCGTCCGATTGCCGAGTGCGTCGTAACCGAACTCCCACAACATCGTGCGCGAGAGATTCGGGTCCGCCTCGACCGTGAGGTACAGGGCCGTCGAGTCTGAAGGCGCATTCGTAGGGTCACCGCTGTACGAGGCGACAATCGATCGGAGCCCAGCGCCAGCGAAACTATGGGAGTAGGTCGCCGTACTTCCGGAAACCCCGACAACGCCCAAAGCCGTCCCGTTCTCCTTGAACGTGACGGTGCCACCGGGGTTCGTAACGCCACCGAGGGCTGCGGTGAACGTCACGGCCTCACCCACTCGCCCTGGGTTTTGGGAGGCAACCAGAGATGTGGATGTTGGAGTTGAGTACACCCGATACGGTCGAACGTCACAAGTCGAGGGCGTACCCCACCACATACAGCTGTTATTGTTGTTATCGCCGGTATACATGGCTGCAATTGAATAATCGCCTGCCGGCAACGTGAATGCCCCGCTGGCCCCCCGATTGCTCACCGGAAAGGATTCGGAGATATCTTGATACCCCGTGCCCGGGGGAGCAACATGGTTCAAGTACCTGATTCGCACGACTCCAGTAACCGGATCAAATCCCCTGGATATTGCAACGGTGAATCCTATCGGCTGCCCTGCAGCCCCAGCGGTGCGCTGGAATGTCAGACTTGTAGTGATTGCATATAAATCGACTTCCAGATTCAGCGCAGATGTACTCGTCGCATGCGTGCCTGATCCGTTGTAGGTTGCGGAAAACGTCAGTACGCCGGGAGAGGCAGAACTGTTGAGATTCGCGATCGCGAACGACACTGAGGTAGCGGCGCCGTTCACAAGGGTCAATATCTGCGTCTGACCATTCCCGCTCACCGTCACGGTGCCTGTCGCGGCCGCCGGCGAAACCATCACGGTGAATGATGTTGAAAATGGAGCTTTGTGATACGTCCCCGGCGGCGGCGGCGTCGCTTCATAGATTGTTGTCGAGGTCGCCGTCTTCTTGCCTGCGGCCCAGGCGGCGCCAGGCAGCGCCAGCGAGCAAAGCAACGCCATAACAACAAGCAGCGCCGTGGCCAATGGCGCGGCGCGGCCCACAACAACACCAGCGATACAAGACCGCACGGACGTGACGAACGCGCTCATTCCATCGCCCCCTGCACGCGAAAGAGTCGGTTCAACGCGTCGTACGATCTCTCGACGAACCGCTTCAATGTCCCAGCAGAGTCCTTGTAGCGCTCCTCTTTGCGATTGCCTGCGGCGTCGAGGGTGTAGCTGACGGAGTTGGCATCCCTGTCCGTCATACCTACGAGCCGTTGCGCTCCGTCATAGGACATGGCGACGAGGTATCCGTTGGGCTGCGTCACCTTGGTCACGAGGCCTGCCGGGTCACGCTCGATCGCAGTGACCTCACCGCCGACAGACATCTGCGTGATACGGCCGCGGAGGTCGTAGGTGTACTCCGCAACGAGCCCGTTCGCGGTCGTGGCGCGCAGCAAGTCGCCGTGCCGGTCGTAGGCGTTAAAGGTTCGCGTCGCGCCGTTGGGTTGCATGCTGGTCTGGAGGTCGCCCTTGGTGCTGGTGGGCGTCGTGCTTGCGTAGTACGCAAAGGTCGTGATCCCGTTTCGCGGATCGCGCGCGCTCAGCATCTGGCCGTCGACGTTGTAGCTGTAGGTCGTCACGCGCTGCACTACAGAGGTGTCTGGCGCAGCCGCGAACCCAGCGCTCCCATTCACGTCCAGGGTCGCTTGGTCGATGACTTTGCACAGTACCGCGATCGGTGTCCCGTCCGGCAGCAACGCGTTGGCCGGCGCGCAACTGGCTGGCGCGCCCCCACTGGTCGGGTCAGGCTGCCCGTTGTAGACGAAGGAGCTGATCTTGCCGGGGGACGCCACGCGCCCGGGCACGTCCCAGTTAGGGTGCCACTGGGTTGACGTTTTGACCGCGCCGGTCGGCAGTGCCGCGCCTTGCACCATGACGGGGCCGCACGCTCCGCCCGCGTCGAGGCCACGAACGGACGTCACGCGCTGGTTGCGCGAGAGGTCATACGCGTGGCAACTGCGCTCGCCATTGAAGTCGTCGATCTGCGTCGAATTGCCGTTGCCGTCGTGGACGGTGCTCTTGGTGGCGGCTGCGCAGCCGCTGCCGGCGGGCTGCGTCTGGCTGACGAGGCGCAAGCGGCCGTTGATGCTGTCGTACTGACGCGTCGACGACACGCCGTCGATAGTGGTCAGAGCACTGACCCCGCCGCCTGCCGTGTCCGTGCGGATCACCGAGGCAGACATGGAGCCGTGAGCGCGTTCGGTCGAGACCGCGAGACCGTTCGCGTCATACAGGTAGGTCGACAGCCGGTTGTTGCGTTCGTCGACGAGGCCTAGCAAGCGGTCGGTGCGCGTACCGCCATCGGGGTCAGTCGGGTTGAGCACTTCGTAAAGATAGGAGCGCTTGCTGCTGTCCTGATACGTGACTTCAGTCAGTGCCGACGGACTCTTGGCGCTGAAGGCGTCGTACTTGTAGAGAAGGAACTTGCCTGCGGGGTCAACGACCTTCGCCACCGAGCGCGAGTCTTTGATGCCAGACGGATCTTCTGAGTCAGCATAGACAAAGCTCAACCCACGACCGAAGGAGTCGGCTACGCCGGCGAGCCAGCCGCCTGCGTTGTATGTCAGCGTGCGTACATAGTTGTCGCGGCTCGCAATCGAAAGCAGGCGCCCATTTGCGCTGTAGGTTTCGATGTTCGAGGCTCCTTTGTCGCGAAGCGTCCACCCGACGACGTTGCCACCTCCATCCCGTTGTGCACTCAAGCTGTAAGTCGCGTTGGTCGTGTCCGGGACAAAGAGCGAACCGGAGGCTCTGAACGCGATCATTGAGCCATCGCCTCGCATCGCCGAAACCGTGGTCGTGCTTCCAACACCGATGCTCAGGCGGGCGTCGTAGTCAGTGGACCAGTTGCGGCCGAACGAGCCGGCTGCGATCACCTGACTGTTGTAGTGACGGACGAGTTCGAGGCTTCTTTGCGCCCGGCCGTAGTCGACTTCTCGCTGGTACTTGTTGCCAGACGACAAACTGATCGGGTTCTGCGCCTGGCTATCACAAGGGGGCGGCCCCAGTTCCTCGAGCTTCGCCGGCTCAACGTCATTGGCGATGCAAAACGGGACGCCGGCCGGGCTCATCGCCACGGCGCCGTACTTGCAGACGAGTTCGCGCCAGGGGGGTCGCGTCTCGGCGACGTAGACGCGGTCGTAGTTGTAGAACGGCATCGAACAATTCGTCAGTTCAACGATCGCTTTGTTGTAGAGCGGATGCTCGCTGGCGTACGCCGAGACGATGCCGTTGAAAGTGCCGAGACTCTCAGCCTTGCTGTTGCAATCTTCGGCCCGCACGTAGGGCAACGACAGGTCGATCAGGCATGCGTCGATGCGCTGCTGCGTGTACATCGCCGAAACCTTGTCATAGATCTCGTTTGGCGTGTCCGCGGACAACTGATCGAAACGAACCGCGGTGCACCATGCCGGCGTTTGAGGAACAGCATGGATGAAGGGCCCATACGAGAACTTCCACTTCGACCGTTCAGGGAAGGAACAGACTTTCGTACCCCCGTTGAAACGGCATTGCTCCCATGCGACAAACTGCGCGCTTGCCAATCCGGGCGTCATTTGAAGAGCGGGGGCCAGGGCGACGATTGCAGCGACGGTGATGACGGAGCGATGGTGCTGCATAGGGCGCATATATGACTTTTGGATGACAGGGGATCTTGTCAGGAGCTTTCGCCGGCACTACGGGAAGGTCGCGGCGCCACCGGGTGCTGAAGCACCCCGCGGCAGTCGGCGCTGAGCGCTGCACGGCGAACGCCGACTACGGGTCAAGACGAGCCGTCCTCGGCCGCCAAAGGCGGCAGCGGATTCGTGGAATCGAATTGCACTCCTCCCCTTTTTTTGTCCGCCTGCAGGTGACCTGGCTCGCACTTGAAGCCAATTGCTCTGTCGAGCAGCTTTGCGGCGGCCAGCTCGAACGCAGACCGCTCCTTGGTCTGAACTTGCGTCGCATGCTAGTCGCGTTCCCGCAGCTAACGCATCCTCAAAACTACGGTGTCGGTTGTGCCAGTTGCGCGGAGGTGCGCGATGTAGTACCGCGCAGTGGCCGCCGCGCCGCGTGACGGATCCTCGGTGCCTGAGCGCGTAGTAAGCGCGTGCACGCCGTCGCACAACAGATACCGAAGGCTCTTCAGGACTCCGCTGGGTCGAGCTGGCTTGCCTGTGACGCGATCGTCGATTCGAAGCACGATCGCGTGCAGAGCGTGCGGGGCACTGCCGATGGAGCCGGATGGAGCTGACTCCCTGTGTCGAGGTCGGCGCGGGCAGGTGTGGCGATAGCGACGGCCCGGACACTCATCGCCGCGATGCTGGGCGTGCCCCCGCTGCGCGGGGTCGGGCTGTTGCGTGCGCGTCGAGCCACCGGCCCGTGGCCGGCGTCTCGCCCCTCGCGGGCGGCCATCCCTCACGCGACACGGTCGGGCCGACTGCGCCGGCGGCGATCACGACAGCGGCCCGGTCCCGTGGCCGGGTAGCGCGAGCCCTGTTTCCTTCGCGCTCCGCGCGAACGAGGCCCGCTTGACGAACTGGCTGGCGCTGCGCTCACGCCGCCGCTGCGCTTCGTTCGCTACACGCCAGCCAGATCGTCACCCCGGCCACCCGCCACGCCCGATGCCGGGCCGCTGAAGCCATGGGCGTGCCCGCTGCGGCTCGACCGCCGCGCCAGTCGCTGCGCTTGGTGTCACGTCGGTCGCTACAGCCGCCGCGGCGGGTGAACCGTGCGGTCGTCTTCGCTCTGCTGCGCCGACCTGAATGCGCGCTGGGGCAGCCCGTGCGCTTGGCGGCCCACCGCGCTCCCCCCACGGCGCCCCCGTCACTGAATGAGGGGGACTTGTGGGGGGATCTTCTAGCGGTGGAGCGGGAAGCAGGCTCACTGCTTCGGCTGCTGTTGAACCCCACCCATCCCCAACCCCTTCGCCGTGAGGGAAGGGGCCATGCCCACCCCCCGCCCGCCCGTGGGCGGGAGCGAGGAGAGCCAAGCAGAAGGATCAGTTTTCAGCAGCCCAAGACGGGAAGCGGCTAGTCCTTCCGATGAGGAGTTCATCATGGCTTTCGTTCGTGTCGAACAACGCAATGCGCACCTGGCCGGCGCCGTCCGGCTGCACACCGTCGAGGGCCGCGACGGCCCGATCAGCAAGGCCACGCTGACCGCGATCAGCAACACCCGCAAGGGCAGCGGCGAGAACCGCGGCGAGGAGGCCACCGCGCTGCAGTGGACGCTGTGGGGAAAGCAGGCTGAGAACGCTGCGCAGTACCTCGGCAAGGGCAGCCACGTCAACGTGGTGGGCCGGGTGCAGAACAACAACTACGAGCGCGACGGCGAGACCGTCTACTCGATGGCCTTCACCGCCGAGGAGATCGACTACCTCGACACCAAGGCCGAGGGCGAGGCGTTGCGGGCCAAGCAGGGCCCGACACCGGAGGAAGGCAACCCCGGGCCGCAGGCCAAGCCGGCGCCCGCGAAGCGCACCAAGGCCGCGAAGGGTCGCAAGGCTGCGACGACCACCGCTCAGGCCGAGCTCGACGAGCGCGGCGAGCCGATCCCGTTCTGACCACTGGCGGGCGGAGCGCGCGGCGTTCCGCCCCTTCACTCCATCGACGATTGAAGGAATCACACCATGTACGCAACACCCACACTCGCCACACACTTTGCGCGCAGTACCCGCGTTCTGCGCACCGACTCGCCGCTGAGCGAAGACCAGATGCGCACTGCAGCACCTTCGGTCTTCGCCGAAGGCAAGCACGCCAGCCGTTCCGAGCGCTACACCTACATCCCGACCATCGAAGTCCTGCGCGGGCTGCGCAAAGAGGGCTTCGAGCCCTTCATGGTCGCGCAGGGCGCGAGCCGAATCGAAGGCAAGGCCGAGTTCACAAAGCACATGGTCCGCATGAGACATGCGGGCCAGGTGCAGACCCGGCCCGAGGCGAACGAGATCATCCTCATCAACAGCCACGACGGTGCGAGCAGCTATCAGATGCTGGCGGGCATGTACCGCTTTGTCTGCTGCAACGGCCTCGTGGTGGGCGACGTGGTGGAGGACATCCGCATTCCGCACAAGGGCAACATCCAGGACGAGGTGATCGAAGGCGCGTTCCGCGTGTTCGACGAGTTCAAGGCCGTCGAGCAGCACGCCGAGGCGATGAAGGCACTGCCGCTGGAGCCGCGCGAGGAAATCGCGTTCGCGACAGCCGCGTTGGCGCTGCGCTTCGGTGAGCAACCGGTCGAGGAGTCGGGCGGGCACAGGCCTGCGCCTGTCACCGCCGAGCAGCTCAACGAGCCGCGCCGCATCGACGACATCGGGCACAACCTCTGGGCCACGTTCCAGCGCGTGCAGGAGAACGTGATGCGCGGCGGGCAGCCCGGTCGAAGCGTTCAGGGGCGCAGGCTCCAGACCAGGCCCGTCGGCAGCATCGACCGCGCCGTGAACCTGAACCGGGCGCTGTGGATGCTGGCCGAGGAGATGCGGCAGATCAAGGCCGCGGCGTGATCGCGTGAGCCGGGGCGATGACTTCGAGGCCGAAGTCATCGCCCGTTTCTCGTGCCGCCGGCTCGACCATCGGGCGGGTCGTCCATGCCATTCAACGCATCGCCGAGAGGAGCCACGCCATGCGCCGGCACGAAGAGATCGAGGCCGCGCTCGATGAGTACCAGACCCGATCACGCGCAGCGACGGCCGGCGGCGCGCAGGCCTACGAGCGCCTGCTGCGCTTGGCCGAGGAACGTGACTCGGGACAGATCGTCCGCGTCGTCCGCTTCCTCGCGGCCACGTACAACGGCCAAGCCTTCCCGCTCGACCTCTTCGAGATGCGCGCCGTCGATGTCGCGATCAGCGACGACATGCTGCAATGCCTCGACGCGCTGCGCTGGGGCCGTGCCGACCTGTACGCGCTCGTTCCCGATGGGGATCGGCGCATGCAGGCCGTGATCGCTCGCTGGGGCTTGCGCTGGCCCGACGCAGGTTGACCCACACGCGATGACTTTCCCCTGAAAGTCATCGCCGCTGCACCGAACGCTCGCACCGATCATTCATTTGGCGCGGTACTCGCGTTGCGGGCTTCGCAAGTTGCGCTCGCCGGCCTCCGCTATTTGCGTCGGCCGGCTCGCGCGGCCCGGCCGCCACCCGGCGAGGGTGGCGCGCCAGGCATGGCCCCTTCGTCGCAGCCGCGTCCCACCTTCCGGGTCGGTGGTCCGCGATCCGCGAGCGAAGGAGCCTCGTTCATGAAGACCCTCGTTCTGTGCAACCAGAAGGGTGGCGTCGGCAAGAGTGCCGTCGCCACGCTGCTGGCGCACCACCTCGTTCATCGGGGCCACCGGGTCCTGGCGATCGACCTCGATCACCAGGGCAACTTCAGCAAGCCGCTGCGCCTTTCAGCACGCCCGGCGCTCAGCGGCCTCGCAGCCGATGCGCTGCTTACCGGCACGCCGCCGCTGGCGCCGCTGCCCGACAAGCCCTTCGTGCTCGTCCCTGGCGAGGGTGCGCTGCTCGGCCTGGAGCGCCAGCCTGCGCTGCACACGCCGTTCGCGCGCCACTTCCGGTCCTTCCTCGCCGCCGTCGATGCTCGCTTCGATGTGTGCGTGATCGACACCAACCCGAATCCCGACATCCGCGTCATTGCCGCGCTGGCATCGGCCGACTTCGTGCTGTCGCCGATCCAGCTCAACCAGGAGGCGATGGACGGCGTGAGCGGCCTGCTCAACCACGACCGCGTGGGCTTGCGCAAGATCAAGGCGGTGCTGAACCCGAAGCTCGCGCTGATCGGCCTGCTGCCGACGATGGTCGAGCCGACACCGTTCCAGAAGGCGAACTTCGTGCAGGTGGTGCAGCGGTACCACCCGCTGATGATCCGCATCGGCGACGGGCCCGGCGCTTTCGCGTCGATCCCGCGCCGATCGTGCATCGCCGAGGCGCAGGCCGAGGGTGCCGTGTTGTGGGAGATGAAGAAGACCGCCGCGCGCGACGCCTGGCGCGAGATCGAGCCGAGCCTCGTGCGCATCGCCGACATCGTGACGGCGCGGTCCACGATTCAGGAGCCGAGCCATGCCCCTGCAGCTTGACGACCTGGCTGCGCTCGACGCGCCCGGCGCCACATCGAGCGGACAGCCGCTGCTCCTGTCGGTGGCCGACATCGACGAAGACCCCGATCAGCCGCGACGCGAGTTCGACGCCAACGCGCTGCATGAACTGTCCGAGACGATCCGCGAGCGGGGCGTGCGACAGCCGATCTCGGTGCGCCCGAACCTGCAAGCCTGCGGACGGTGGGTGCTCAACTTCGGGGCGCGACGCCTGCGCGCTTCGAAGCTGGCGGGCTTGGCGACCATCCCCGTCTTCATCGACACCACCGCAGACAGCTACGACCAGGTGATCGAGAACGAGCAGCGCGAAGGACTGAAGCCGCTCGAAATGGCGCTGTTCGTCCAGAAGCGCCTGGCGCTTGGCGACAAGCAGGCCGACATCGCAAAGAACCTCGGCAAGAGCCGGCAATGGGTGACGCTGGCGACCGCGCTGATCGAGGCGCCGGACTGGCTGCTGCAGGCGTACCGGGAGGGCCGCTGCCGGGGCATGAACGAGCTCTACGAGCTGCGCCGGTTGCACGGCGAGCATGCGGCCGAGGTGGAGGCGTGGGCTTCGACGGAGGCCAGCATCACGCGCGATCGGATCGCCACATTGCGCGCTGAACTCGAGTGCGTGGTGGCCTCAAGGGATACAGCAGCGAACGGCGCCGCGCCGGCCACACGGACTCACGGCATTGACCGCACGCCGCACACCTACGGCAGTGCCACTTCGATCCCGGGTCTCGATGCGACGAAGCTCGTTCGTGGGCAGCACGCTGACCAGCGCATTCATGTGGAGTTCGATGGCCAGGACTACCAGCTCGTGATCTCGGTCGCGCCGGAACAGCCCGGCTACATGTACGTGCGCCCGCTGGCCGGTGGCCCGCGTCGCCTCGCGCCAGCCTCGGCGCTAAAGCTCCTCGGCTTTGTTGGCGGCTGAAGCTGTCACTTCGATTGACAGTTTGAACGGTGGGGCACGAATCGGGCGACTCGCGGCCCTTCGACCGCTGCCGTCGCCCTTCGGCGATCTGTCACTCCGATTGACAGCCGAAGCCGAGTCGCCGTGGCTCGCGACGATTCTTGGCTCGGAATCATCGGTCTTGTGACCTCGATTCGAGCCAATACTGAATGCGTAGGTGAGTGCAGAGATAGGCGGCTTGCCGCCAAGTTGTGAAGCGTTCCGCTTGCCTCGCATCGCATCGATTGCTCGGAACATGAACACCCCGTTCCATGACTTCGTCACGGTCGACATGCGCGGCCTGAAAGCCGCGCTGGTGGCGCGTTCGAAGGCGCAGCGGGTCAGCGTGTCGGTGCTGGTGCGCGCTGCTGTCGAGCGCGAGCTGGGGCTCGTCGATGCGACGGCCGAGCCAGAAGGTGCGATGCGCGCCACCGCCTCGTCGGGTTCGATCGTCAAGTTGTCAATCCGATTGACAAGCGGCGAGGCCGAGCAGTTCGATGCCGGAGCGCGGCGGGCCGGCCTATCGCGCGGCGCGTTTCTCGCGGGCCTGCTGGCCAACGTTCCGTCGTTGACCGGGGGCTCGGGCAGCCGTCTCGACTGCCTGGCCGCGCTGACCGCATCGAGCGCCGAACTCTCGACGCTGAGCCGGAACATCAACCATCTGACGACGCTGCTGCGGCAGGGTCAGGTGCGTCCGGCCCAGGAGTACCGCCGGATGCTCGACACGCTGGGCGATGACGTGCGCGCGCACCTGAGTCTGGCTGCGAGCGTCCTGGCCGAGCTGCGGCCTGCTCGCCCATCCACCAGGAGCCGTGAGCCGAGGCGACCCGCAGCCTCATGACGCGAAAGAAACCACAATGTCCCAACCACCCAACATCGACGGCGTGCTGATCCAGTGGGGCGACCGGCTGTTCTATCCCGGCAACCGCGTCGTCAAGACTAAATCGCAGCCGAAGCTCAGTGCGCTGAAGGCGCGCCAGCGCGCGGCGGCCATCCGCGAGCGCATCGAAGCGACAGTCGTGCGCCGCGCTCCGCAGGTCATGGTCAAGGTGACGGGCGGCGGGCGCGGCATGAAGGCCATCGCGGCGCACTTGCGCTACATCAGCAAGAACGGCCGGCTTGAGATCGAGGACGAGCGCGGTGAGACGATGCGCGGCAAGGAGTCGCTGCGCGAGCTGGCCGACGACTGGCGATACGGCGGCAGCCTCATCGAGGAGATCAGTGACCGGCGCGAGGCCTTCAACATCATGTTGTCGATGCCGCGTGGCACTGACCCGCTGAGCGTGCAGTGGGCGGCGCGCGAGTTCGCGAAGACCGAGCTGGCCGACCACAAGTTCGTCATGGTGCTGCACGACCATCAGGCCAACCCGCACGTGCACATCAGCGTGCGTGCCGAGTCAAAGCATGGCCTGCGCCTAAACCCGCGCAAGACCGACCTGCATCGGTGGCGCGAGACATTCGCCGAGAAGTTGCGCGAGCGAGGCGTCGAGGCCGAGGCTACGCGGCAAGCCACGCGCGGGACAAGCCGCAACTACGATCCGCTGTGGCGGATCAAGGCGCGTGAGGACGGGCGGCTGCGCACGAGCCGTGCAGACGCAAAGTCAGGCCAGCGTGCGCGATCAACGCGTGACGAGGCTGTTAAAGCCTGGCAGCAGATCGGGCGCGCTCTGGGCGCTTCGGGCGAGGCCGGCGACCGGGACTTGGCGCGTTCAATCGGGAAGTTCGTGGCTGACTTGCGTACTTTTGCGCCCGTGATCGGGCCGGTCAGAGAGCCACCTGAAATCGGCCCGCGCAGTCGATAGCCGATGAGATACAATGTATCGCAGTGTCAAGCAAGGAGCGCATCATGGCCGCAACCACAATGGTCCATGTCAGGGTGGACGAGAACATCAAGAACCAGGCTACCGAGACGCTGGCGTCGATGGGGCTCACCGTATCCGATGCCGTCAGGGTCTTCCTGACGCGGGTCGTGACCGATCAGCAACTGCCGTTCGCACTGCAGGCACCGAATGCCAGCACGCGTGCCGCGATGCGTGAAGCGCGGGCGATCAGCGAGGCGCGATATGCCTCGACGGATGCACTGATCCATGACCTCGAAAAAGGCACCAAGCGGTAAGCGCGGTGTCCTTCCGAGGGCATCCGACCGCACGAAGGCCTTTGTGAAGGACTGGACCCGGCTTTCGCACTCCGGCCGTTACGACTTGAAGCGGCTGAAGGAAGCAATGCTGCTGCTGGTGGCCCGCGACGCACCCCTCGGCGCGGAGTGGCTCGATCATCCTCTGGCTGGAGAATGGGCGGATCATCGCGAATGCCACATCGGCGGCGACTTTCTTCTTGTCTATCGACTGAGCGGCGCGGGCGATGGCGAGCAGATCATCTTCGTGCGCGCGGGAACCCATGCAGACTTGTTCGAATAGACGTTGCCTCGACAACCTCACCACACCCGTGCGAGGCGGTCTGCGGCGCATCACCGGTGCCGATCAGAGGACATGTCACTGATGGACATCGTGAGCCCCGAGGTGCGTTCCCGCATGATGTCCGGGATTCGCGGCAAGCACACCAAGCCTGAGCTGACAGTGCGACGAGTGGCCCACTCGATGGGCTTGCGATTTCGCCTTCATCGGCGCGACTTGCCGGGCTCCCCGGATCTCGTCTTCCCACGATTGCGAAAGATCGTTTTTGTTCACGGCTGCTTCTGGCATCGACATGCTGGCTGCCGCTTCGCGTACACGCCGCGCTCGAATGCGACCTTCTGGCTTGAGAAACTGACGGCGAACGTCCGCCGCGACAACGCTGCCCAGGCCGCTTTGCGCGACGCCGGATGGGATGTGCTTGTCATTTGGGAGTGTGAAGTTGACGACGAGAAGACGCTGTCCCGAAAGTTGAAGTCTTTCTTGGTGGGCTCTACGCCAAGACCGTTCGCCAATCCTTCATCTGAGCCGCGGAGCAGATTGCATGGCTAGCAGGGCAATGCCGTTCAGGGTTCAGTCCCACGTCCTCAAGCTGCTCGGCGACGAACTGATCGGGCACGATCGGCTCGCGGTCTTCGAGCTCGTGAAGAACGCCTACGATGCTGACGCTACCCGCGTGGATGTCACGCTTGCGCTGGATCACAACCCGCCGTCGATCGTCGTCAGCGACAACGGGTATGGCATGTCGGCCGAGACCATCGAGAAGGCGTGGCTGGAGATCGGTACCGACTCGAAGCGAGGCAAGACCGCGCGAGCGCGAAGCCCCCTTGGACGGTTGCCCCTTGGTGAGAAGGGGGTCGGCCGGCTGGCAGTTCAAAAGCTGGGCCAGCAACTCAAGCTGACTACGCGTGAAGAGGGACAGCCCGAATATCAGTTCTCCATCAATTGGGCGTCCCTCATCGACAGCGCCCGCTACCTCGGCGACGGTCTTCGGGTAGAGGTGCACGAGAACACCTCGCCACAGGTGTTCAAGTCCGGCGCCGGCACGCGCGTTGAGATCTCCGACCTGCATCGATTGGAATGGAGTCGGCGCGAAGTTCGAGACCTCTATCGCCTCGTCACCTCGCTCAGCAACCCGTTCAAGTCGTCAGAATCCTTCATCGTCAACCTGCATCTCCCCGGGCGAGAAGACGAAATTGAAGGACTGCCTACCCTGCAGCAAATGCTCGAGGCGGCCGTATGGAACTTCACGTTCACGCTTGACGAGGCTGGCGTGCTCGATTGGGAGTACGAGTTCACGCCGCCGCGCTTCAAGGGCCTGAAACCAAGACGCACGAGTGCGGCGGAAAAGCTGCAACTGCTCGAGCCTGAAGATGACGAACTGCCTTTGGAAGCAGGCCGAAGCCGACCGAAGCGTGACGACAGAATCTTTCTGGATGCGGACGGGTTGAGCGGGATCGGGTCGATCCTGGGCCGCTTCCACGCATTTCATCGGCGGGACGAAATCCTCAAGGCATCGGGGGCACCGCAACAGATGAAGAAGTGGCTCGACACCCAGACAGGGGTGCGTGTGTACCGAGACAACATTCGGGTCTTCAACTATGGCGAGCCCGGAACAGACTGGCTTGGCTTGGACGCCCGACGAATCAATCGGCCCGCAGGCAAGCTCGGAACTCAGAGCGTCATAGCTCAGGTTGCGTTGAGCCTCGCCAGCAGCTTCTCACTGAAGGAGAAGACTAATCGCGAAGGCTTCGATGAAAACGAGGCTTTCCGCCGCCTCCGCCGCATCGTGCTCAGTGTCTTTGATCGCTTCCATCGCGAGCACAGCAGTGATCGTGCCGAGATCGACAGGGCGCTCAAAGGTGACGACGAGCCTACGCCGCCTGTGCAGGACGCACTCGAGAAGCTCGAATCACTGGGCAAGCAGCACAAGCTGGAGAAGGAGGTAAAGCCCATCCTTCAATCCATCCAGCAGGAGCTCAAGACCTTTCGCGACGTGATGGTCTCGTCCGGCTTGGCCGGCATGAACTTGGCGCTCATCTTCCATGAGGTGGTTCACAGCATCGATCGAGTGCAGCGCAAGCTGCAAGGCGCCGCTGACCCGGAAGAGATTCGCCGTGAGATCGACCACCTGCGGAAGTTGCTCGACACGTTTAAGCCGCTGCTTCAGCGTGATCCGCCACGCAAGGTGGCTGTGGAAGACCTCGTGGAGCGTGCGGCGGGGATGCACGAGGATCGCTTCGACCGCCACGGCATCGTGCTGTCCAACTGGACTGCCGACCCTGTGCACAAGAGATCGTTTATGCAGGTGCTGCCGCGTGGTCTGATGGTGGCTGCCCTGAGCAACGTGATCGACAACGCGATCTACTGGACACGCTACAGGCGCGAGCGCGATCAACGCGACATCCCTGGGGCGATCCTGATCCTCTCTCATTGGGATGACGAGAGCGGGGGGCTGGTCGCCGTTGTAGACAACGGACCCGGCTTTCAGCTGCCCCACGATCAGCTTGGAAGGCCCTTCTTTTCGACCAGGGCTGGGGGAATGGGCCTGGGGCTCTTCTACTGCAAGACTGTCATGGACTCGATCGGTGGCAAGCTCGACGTCATCGATGCCACGCAACTGCGAGACGTCATTGATGTGCCCGAGGCCTACGACGGCGCTGCGGTGGTCTTCTCATTCAAGCACCAGAAATGATTCCTCGCCACTCGCGCGTCATAGCAATCGACGATGTTGAAGATCACTTGCAGAAGATTGTCTGGGGCCTTGGGAAGGCCGGTTTCTGCGCGATCCCGTTCCTGTTCCTCGACGGCAAACTTGAGGATCCTCCGGAGCATCCGCTGCCGGGAGTTCGGATCGTGTTCACCGACATTCATCTGGTCGGCGGCGGTGATCACAACGATACGATTCACGCGGCAAACATCATTCGATGCCTGAAGCGAGTTGTTGCTGATGGCCCCTATGTCGTCGTCTTTTGGTCGCAGTTCGTTGGCGACAGTGACCGAATTAAAGTGCTGATCGAGGAGCGCGCAGTCCAAGCGAACCTAACGTCGCCGGTCGGATACGCGTCGATCGACAAGAACGAGGTGTTGAGCCTCCCGGCCTTGGATGGCGCCGAAAGGCTTCGCACGCTGATCCTGGAGAGGCTGAAACCCTTCAAGACGCTATCGGTTGCCTTGTCGTGGGAGGACAGGGCGGCCAGGGCGGCTGCTCGCACGACTGACAGGCTGTATGAAGTCGTTGCAGAAGCGGAGCAACCGCCGGTCGCGTGGGAGCAGCTCCTGGCACACCTCGCCTGCCAAGCGGTCGGGCCTGATGAGGCGTCGCGCGATCTGAAGTCTGCGCTCGACGAAGCTCTATTGCCTCTGCTCGAGGATCAGCTATCCCTGATCGGGAACGAGCAAGGCGCACCGAGCGAGGATCTCAAGAGCCTGCACGACCTGGTTTCGGCTGACGCGCATCCCTCCCGGCCTGTGAGTGTTGCCGCATCGCGTCTGAACACAAGCTACCTGATCGAGGAGGTCGGGGCCGGCGTTGCCTGGCTCACTTGGTCGCGCGGTGTGGTCACAGCGTTGGGAACAAACTTCATCAACTCCGGCCCGTTCGTCCGCGCGTTCGGCCACGACGATGGTTCGCTGATCCGCCAAGAGTTTGCGACTCGCAATCTCACCGCAGACGAAAGGAGGTTGGCAAAGCTGCACGTCGTCGAACTTGGCCCCGAATGCGACCACGTGAACGCAAAGGTCAGCACACATCGCTATCTGCTTGCGCTTCTGATCCCCACCGGCTTGCTTGGGGCCTTCAACGGCGGAGTGATGAAACCCGGAAAGTCGCCTCAGTACCGCAACGACAGCGTGTTTGACGCCGGCAAGTTCTCCCTGCTGCCCTTGTCGGTCGGTGGCCAGCGAGAGGAATGGCACCTGCTGATCTCGTGCCGCTGCTTCATGTCGCTGGCTGCCAGGGTACCGATCGAAGGCAAACCGCGCTTCAGGCTGCGGCGGGCACTGCTCGAGGACGTTGCGCATCGCTACTCAACGCACGCGAGGCGTCCGGGCGTGATGCGGTTTTTCGGATAGCGATCGGTTGGCAAACCGATCGGATGATTGCTTCCATGACCGGCGAGCAGACCGCGTTGCCCAGCAGTCGAATCTGATCTCGGCGCGACACCGCAGGAAACACATAGGTGTCCGGAAAGCCCATCGCGCGGCGAATCTCCGGCGGTTGGAGCATCCTCATCGTGTGACCGTCGCGGCCTGGTTGCACTAGCGCAAAACGATCAATCGTCGTGACGGTTCGCAAGGGAACGTCGAGTGACTGCCAGCCGCCAGAGCCGTCGCTGCCGTAGTACACGATCAAGAACGACGCTTTCGCTCCAAGGGCCGAGATGGCACGATCGGCGCGCTCCAAAGTGCCCTTCGCGCGCCGATCTGTCCGAAGCAGTGTCGTCGGCCAAGTGCCTTCAACATCCAGAATTGACCGTACGGTAGCGAGGCGGCTCGCTGCAGCCGTGACCACTGCCGGCATCGTCATTGAGTCAGCCAGAAGAAAAAGCCGCTTGCGCTTCTGTGGCACTCCGAAATCCGAGGCATCAAGCACCTGCTCGCGCAGGTGGTAGCCAAGCTCCGCAAGCTTCTCCTTCAGTTCGGGATATCGGGCCCACGGCCGCATGTGAACGACGTTCTCCAATACGATCCAACGAGGGGCCATCGCCCTGGCGTAGCGGATCACCTGAAGCGCCGTCTCCCTGCTTTCCTCGGAGCTGGGCCGACTGCCCCGCGCGCAGGTGTGGTGGGTGCATTCCGGCGACGAGAGAAGCAGGTCGATCGGGCCCGTCTTTGCCAGGACCTCGGATGGTCGCAGCAGGCGCAGATCCCTGCTGAACACGTTTGTGCCCGGAAAGTTCAGCTTGAACGCTTGCGTGGCGGCGTCCCAGAGGTCAACGCCACCCGCCACCTCAACGCCCGCGGCGCGCGCACCAAGGCTGCTGCCACCGCCGCCGCAGAACATGTCAAAACTTCGTATTGTGGTCATCGTGCCGGTGTCCGCGTGATGCAGGCCAGGTTACCAGGTCGCTGCTCGGCAGGGCAAGCACTTTCGACGAGCGCAGCTACGTGAAGGCTCGCGTCGACGCGCCCATGCATCAGGCGCGCCAAGCGCTGGCGCACGGAGTTGTCGACGCTGCGCGGGCGGTCAGACATCGCCATTCGATGCCGTGAGGAAGGGCGGCGTAGAACGCCAGACTTTGAAGGTTGGCATCCAACTCAATGCGAACGGATGGCCGCTGGCGCCAGCCTGGACTGCGGGCCACAGGAAGTCATGGAGGGTTGCGACGATCTCGGGCAAGTCGCTGTCCTTCAACTTGGCCTTCGACAAGAAGGCATTCCATTGCCGAGCCTTGGCTGGGTCATTCGCGAACTCGGGGGTCAGCGCGATCGGCGTTGTCGGCGGCAGGGCCGTGCCGCGCCTTGCGAATGTGGCTCGCAGCGCTTCGACCAGGATGCTGCCGTCGAGTGTGGACGTCCTCGCGATCACCGCGAGATCGAAGAAGTCCTTCATCCGGCTGTTGTTGATCCCCAGTTCGACCATCGCGTGAAACTTCTCTGCGATGACCGTGTACACCGGGTAGGCACGCAGGCGTGGCGCGTCCATGCCATCCAACAGGGTCGGGTAGTTGACCAGCTCGGGCGCGGGCGTGATGGCGTCGCCGAATCCGATGTCCACCTGGACCGGCAGGCGCGCGCTGCCCACGAAGGCGAGTAGCGATAGCCGCGTGCCGCCATACACGTTGTCCTCGCGGATGGGCGCAATCTTCATGTTCGCGGTGTCGTATCGAACGCCGTCGTCGGCGTCGATGGCGCAAACCGCGTTGAACGTCGCTCGCAGCGTATCGGCATCGTCGGCACCAAAGCCGAGCAGGTCGGCATCCTTCGTCGGCCGGTGCGGCGAGTCGTACCACAGCGCGAACAGCAGCGCGCCCTTCAGCACGAAGCTGCCCGCATGCGGCGACACCGAAAGTCGAAACAGCAGCCGCTCGATCACGAAGCGCGACAGCAGCAGGTTGTAGTTCTCTCCCGTGCTTCTCGACCGATTGAGAAGGCGCGCGAGCACCGACGCTGCACGGTCTGCGCTCATCCGGTCAGCGCCTCGAGATACGGCCGCATCACATTGGTCATCCGGTTGACCTTGGCGTAGCGCGCCAGGTCATCCATCGTGACCTTGCGCACCATCCAGCCCTCGCGCAGCGCCTCCAGCGCCACGTCCAGCCCCACCTTGCTGCGCAGCTTGAAGCAGTCGGTGATCGTCTTCGCCAGGCTGTAGACGCGCACGGGTGCGCCGTCGAGCACGACCGTCTCGATCCCCTCCGAGAAGGCGGCGCCCGACAGGCGCGTGACCCGGATCGCCGTGCCGGTGCCCTTCGGTGCATGGGTGCCGGCTGGCAGTGCGATCCAGATCTCGAAGGGCGCCTGCACGCCGACCTCGTGGATCTCCAGCGCCGACAGCAGGCACACCACGGCCTTTGGTGCCTGCTTGGTTACCTCGATCACCGACTGGTGAGCGCTGGGAGAGGCCTCGACTCCGGTGTAGAGCCCGCGCCCCACGCGGCGCAGGCGGCCGCGCGCCGCCATACGCGAGAGAACACGCTGGGGGACGCCGGCTGCCGTGAGTTCGCGCGCGGAGACAGCCGGCTGCGCCTCGGCGAGGCGCAGGAGCTTGTCAGCGTGGTTTTGAGGCATGCCGGCATGGTAGCAAACTGCACTACTTGTTTGCAAGTGGTGCTCTTTGAGGACTGAAGCACCGCTGGCTGTACGACTACGAATCCGTAGCCGCAGCTTCCGGCTGGGGCAAGGCCCACCCGCCAGCGGCCTTGCGTAGGCTTGCAACTCGCGGCAGCGGTGGCATCGTCTCCGCCGTCGGATGCCAGAGCCAGACCGGTATCGAAGGGTCGCTCACTTGAAGAAATTGCCCGTTGTCCTCGACGCCCGCGCGCACGACGAAGAGCAACGGTGCCGAACCCTCGCAGTCGGTCAGCGTTGCGCTGGCCAGCGCGCTTGCCGCGCCCAGGTTGTAGCGAAGCCCCTTGATGAAGGACCGCCGATCACTCACGAGCTTCTCGACAAGCTGCTTCTCGAAGGCGTCCTCGACCGGCAGCCACTGGCGCGTCACTTGCATCAGCGACAACTCCACGATCGTCGGGACGCCTGCCGTTGCGACGCTGAAGGTCGCGATCATCACCATGTGGACGTCGTCCGCGGCGCCCCAAAGCGCGAGCGCCGACTCGAAGCGCCGGCCGAGGCGGCGGTAGAGCAGCTCGTCCAGTGCGAAGGCCTGGTCGGGCACATGCTTCACCACCGCCTTGAAGCCGTAGCGCGCCGGCACGATCTCCTTCACCTCGGCGATCACCAGCATCAGATGCTGCGGCTTGCCGGGTGCCATGATGGCTTGCGACCACTGCGCTAAGCGCCTGGCGTTGATCGCGTCGCGCTGCTCGACCGAGAACGCTTCGGGGATGTACAGCCGCGAGCGCAGCGAGTCCCCGCACGCGATCTTGTTCTCTGCCGCCTGCAGCAGGTGCCTGCGCACTGTGCTCCAGGTCCGCTTGCCCACGAAACCGGGTTGCCAGCGCGTCAGCTCGGCCTGGTCCCACAGGTAGTGCAGCAGCCCACGCAGCGAGAGTTTGGTGCCGCTGCTCGCCACGCTGTCGCTGTCCCAGCCCGCGGTCGGCATCGTCGAGCGGCCTGCGAACTTCGACATCGGAAAATCGAGTTTCAGTGTCGTCTCGCCCGTGGTCGGGTCTTCAGTGATCGCCGAGCCGAGCACCTGCCCCAGGCCGGAGACCTCGGGCGGCGGTTCGTAGGAAGGGCAATCGGGTGCATGGTGGCTGCCGGTGTCCGGCATGCGCTTGACGATGTAGTCATCGCCAAGGCGGGCGACGTACATCTGCACACCGTCCACCAGGCAAAGACAGCGGGGGCGTTGATGACCCGCATGCGCGGCGGCGATGGCCTCGGCGAAGCCAACCGATCCGGTGTCGAGTCGTCGGCCGCCGACCAGATAGGCCGCTCGTCTTGCAGCAGGCTCGCGGTCTTCACGCGGACACGTTACCGTGGACATCACAAGGCGATCCGTGGCGTCTCACCGCACCGGCGCCGCACGCTCGCGCGTGCGCTGCACCTCGGGCACCGGCACCACGGCCGGCCGCTGAGAAGGCGCAGCCTTGTCGTACACCTTGACCTTCGGCGCCTGTCCGTCGCGTATGCGCTGCGCGAGCTTGTCGGTGGCGGCGGCCATGATCGCTTCGCGCTGTTTCTCGGGAACCCGCTTGGCCACCAGCACCGCTTCGATCGCGACCAGAACGGCCTTGCGGCCACCACCGCCTCGTGCGGAGCCTTTCTCGGCCGGCGCGGTCCCTGTCGCTTTGTCGCCGGCTGCGTCGCGCGCCGGCTCGATGCGATTGACGAGGCGCGACTCGCGTTCCCTCTTCAGCACATCGAGGTCGGCCGGGTTCGGCTCGTAGCCCAAGGTCTTGACGCCGCGCACCGAGGCTTCCAGCCAGACCATGCGCCGGAAGTCCTCGTTGCCCGAGACGCGCAGCGCGCGCCAATTGCGGGCCTCGGCCACATCCACCATCGAGCGGGCCACCGAAGGGCTGTTGGTGTCAGTCGCGAGCTTGAAGGTCGATTCGGTAAAAGCCACGCGAGACGTGTCGCCGCGGAACCGGTACTCGGTGCGGCCGATGGTCACCTCACCCACGGTCACCGGCGCGCGCTTAATGAGGTAGCGCTCGATCAATGCCGCTTCGAGGCGGGCGACGAGCGCGGCGCGCTCGGCCTGCGCGTCGAGGCGTGCGATGGCCTTGACGTCCACCGCATCGGGCGCGACCGGTGACTTCTCCTCGCCTCTCGACGCCGACCTGGACGCGGCTTCGGCACCGGCCACGTCGGGCACCTCGTCGCGCTCGGGCACGAGATCGAGCGGTCGTTCCGGTGCAGCCGGCCGCTGCGGGCCTCGATGCCACTCACCCTCGACGCGCTGCACCGTCGTGCGCTTGCCTTCGGCGTCGATCGCGATGAAGCGGCTGCTGCCGAGTTGGTCGGTCTTGGCGATGATCTCGACGATCCTGTTGGACCGATAAGTGACCTCGGCCATCGGGTCGCGCAACTCGTAGCGTTCGCCGGGAACGTCGATCGAGGTCTGGAACAGATCCTTGGCGATCGTCGCGCGATTCACCGGTTCGACGGTGCCGCCTCGTCCAGGTGTCACGGGCGACGGCCGGCGGGTGGGTGAGGTGTCGGCGTCCATGTTGCGCTCCTTAAGGTTGTGTTGAACCATCCGAGCGCGCGAGCGCCGCGGCCACGCCCACAGCGACCGGTCCAGCCCGGTACACCTCGATCTCGACGCGGCGGTTCATCGCACGGCCAGGGGTGCCGGCGTTGTCAGCGGCGTGGTCGCCAGCCGGCTGGTAAGTGGCCCGGATGCGCGCAGCATCGATGCCCGCCGCAACGAGGTAGTCACGAACGGCCGCCGCACGCTCGCGCGCGACGCGGCTCTCGCCTGGCGAGTCCGACACGCCATCCGTCCGCCCCCGGAGCACCACCAGCGGCGCCGAGCGGGCCTCATCGACCAGGGTCGCGGACATCTCGGCCGGAATGGTGACCTTCGTGCTGCCGAACTCGAAGCGCACCGTGAAGACGCTGTTCGCCTGCGGCACTGTCGCCCGCGCCTGAAGCGCCGCGATGGCCTGCTGCCGTGCCGCGAGTTGCTGCAAGGCAACCGTCGCGGACTCGGCCGCCCGCGCTGATTCGGTGGCCAGGATGCGTGTGTTCTGAAGATCGTTCCTGCAGACCTGCAGCTCGACGGCTACCGCGGCATTCGCCGGCCGCTTCTGCGACTCATCGACGGTCGGGGCCTTCGGCGGCGAACTGCACGAGCCGATCAGGAGCAGCCAAGGGATCAGCAGCGGAGTGGGCAAAGGCGATTGGCGCATTGGGGTCTCCCGATCGATGCAGCTCATGCCGTGCCGGCGGGCTCGGGCTGCGGTTCAGCTGCGGCGGGCCTGCCATGCACCAGGACGCCCTCGTCATCGGCCGCAGGTTCGATGGCGCCGCCGCCTTGCGCCGGTTGGCCTTGACCGAAGAAGTCGAGCAGCACGTCGGCGATCTGGCCCGGCGGACCCTCGAACGTGTCGGGCAGCAGGCTCACGTCATGCGCCAGCGCCTCGATCCTCAGGCCCTCGCCAGGCACGAGCACGTCGTTCGCGTAGCGCCAACGCTGCTGCACCCGCGCCAGGTGCAGGTCCATGTCCATGCGGAGCACCGCAGGCGCCGGCCGCAGCCGGGCCTTGAAGACCTTGTCGCGGTGGTAGCGAATCTTCTCGCCCAGGATCGGCTTGCAGTTCTCGAAGATGACGACGAGCCGTTCACTGCCCAGTTCCTTGAACTCCTGCGGCAGCAGCAGCGCACGGCGCTGCTCGCTGTCGTTGCGGCTGACCGTGCTGTGCCCATGCCCGCTGAATGAGCGGCTGCGTCCACGCGACGTGGCGCGTTCGGTGAAGTGCCCGAGCATCGCGCTGTACTCATCCGCGTCGCGCTGCTCGCGCGGTGCATAGAGGATCTGCAGCCCGTGGTTCGTCGCGAACGTTCGCGCCTCCTTGTCACCATAGACCGCATCGAGCTGCGACATCGCCTGCACGACGGTCAGCAGCCGCAGGTTGTAGCCGGCCAGGAAGGCTGCGGCCGACGTGATGAGGCCGACGCGGCCCATCGCCGCGAACTCGTCGTTGACCAGCAGGCACTGGTGCTTCAGCGAGCGATCCTGCTCGGGCAGCGCCTGCGTGTTCAGGCTCACCAACTGCGAAAAGAACAGCGCCAGCAGCGGCCGGGCATTCGCCAGCCGGTTCGGCGGGATGCGCACGTAGATCGACATGCGCCGGCGCCGCACGTCCTCGAGCCGGAAGTCGTCGGCGCTGGTGGCCGCGTCCACCACCGCATCGGCAAAGATCGTCAGCGGGGCGTTGAAGGTCGCTACCACACTCGACAACGTGTTCTCGGAGTTCGACAGTAGTCGTTGCAACGCATCGGCGCATTCGTCGGAGAAGGGCAAACCTGCCTCGCGCCGTTGCGCGATCAGGCCGGTCAGGTGGTCCTTCAGTGAGCGGCCCTTGCCCGAGGATTGGCGCAACATCTCGCCGATCGTTCTCGGCAACTCCGGCGTCTCCAACAGGATCAGGCCGATCCCGAGGAATAGGTTGCGCGCCTGGTCGTTGAAGAACGCCTCCGACGACGTGCCACCACCGTCGTTGGGAAAGAACACCTGCCCGACGGCCAGAAGGTCGCCGACGCGGTGCAAGGCACTCGTGCGGACCGCCGACAGCGGATTCCAACGGTTGCTGCGCGCGTCCTCGTCGAAAGGCGAGAAGGCATACACGTCCTGGCCGTGCTCAGCCCGGTAGCCGGCCGTCACATCGTAGTTCTCGCCCTTGATGTCCAGCACCACGACGCTGTCGGGCCAATTCAGCAGGTTCGGGATCACGACGCCGACGCCCTTGCCGCTGCGGGTGGGTGCCGACAACATCACCGAGAGCTGGCCGGGCAGCGCCAGGAACTGCCCACGGTGCCGCCCGATCAGGATGCTTGGAGTCACGCCGGCATTGCCAGTCAGGCCGGCCCGCGCCACTTCGGCCGAATTCGCAAACCGGGCATCACCATGCAAGGGCCGGCGCGGGCGAGCCGCGGCCACCAGCGCCGCCGGCAGGACGACCATCAGCCCGATACCGCACAAGCCGATCGACACGAGCAGCTTCTTGCGGAGGGCAGGGTCGTCGGCGTACAGCGCCCAGTAGTGGCCGATGCTGGTGAACCGGGCTTGCTTCGGGTCGGCCTTGTTCAGCAGCAGGAACACGACCGCCGACAAGAACACCGCAGCGCAGGCCAGCCCGATCAGGCCCAAGGCGCCGAACAGCACAGCCGCCACCTTCCGCGACACCGGCCAGCCCGAGATCGGCAGCGCCGCCACGCCGCTCACCGCTCGGCCCCCATCGACTCGTCCCACCGCCCGAAGCGCTGCCGCCGTGGCTCGTAGAACAACTCCGAGATGAATCGCCCGCGCTCGTCGCGGTCGAACTGCACGATCACGTCGATGACGACGCCGAGCAGCCACTTGATCTCGTTCATGCGCAGGCCGCCGCCGGCGCCGCTCTCGCGGATCATCAGCGACATCTGCTCCAGCGCGAGCGCGCAGCTTCCGGCGTGGACGCTGGTGATGCTGCCCGGGTGGCCCGAGGCCGCCAGGCGCACGAAGTAGAAGCATTCGTCGCCTCGCACCTCGGCCAGGAAGATGCGGTCCGGTTTCATGCGCAGACAGGCTTCGAGCAGCGACTTGGCCGTCACGCGCGCCGTGCCCTGGGCGTCCTTGCTGAAGAACAGGTGGACCACGTTCGGGTGGTTCGGCAGCGTCAGTTCGGCGGTGTCCTGGATCGTGATCAGGCGCTCGTGCTTGGCCACTTCCTCGACCAGGCCCTTCATGAAGGTCGTTTTTCCTGATCCGCTCTTGCCGCTGACCACGATGGTCTGGTGCTTGCGAACGGCCAGGCGCAGGAACTCGGCGTAGCGGCCGGCGTCCTTGAGGGACACCAGCTCCTGCTCGAAGGGCAGCAGCTCGCACGACGCGGTGCGGGTCACGGTGGCGGTGCGCTCGAACAGGCCATCGCGCTCGAAGTCGTCGAGCCGCTTGATCAGGTACGAAGGCTTGCGCACCGTGATCGAGACGGTGCCGCGCGTGACCGCCGGCGGGATCACGAACTGGATGCGCTCCCCGCTGGGCAGCGTGGCCGACAGCAGCGGCCGTTCCTGGTTCACCTGCTGGTCGCAGTAGGTGGCCACCGCCGTGGCCAGCGACAGGCAGCGCTCCAGCGTCATGTCGGGCGCTGGCACGACGCGCCAGCCCGTCACGGTCTCGACCAACAGCTCGCCGGGCCGGTTGACGCAGACCTCGAGCACGCCGTCTGCGTCGAGCTGCTCGCGCAGCGGGCGCAGGAACTCGACGACCGAGGTGGCGTCGCCGCACCAGACCTCGGTGCCGGTTGCATCTCGCAGAGCTCCGTGCACGGCACTCATCGCTGCACCGGCTTCAGCTCGTACACCGACGAGAAGTCCACGTCTCGGGCGACGTAGATACCGACGATGCCGCCCTGGTTCTGGTAGATCAGTGGCGGGATGTTGATCGTGCTATCCAGCACTTTCTCGGCGAGCTTGCTGGTATTGGCTGTCGTCGAGGGCAGCACGATCGTGTCGGCATTGCTCTCGTTCGCCTGGTTCTGGATCACCAGCTTCACCGAGTCGTCGATCAGCGACAGCAGCATGGCCGCGCCGATGCGTTCGCCCCAGCGGTTGTCCGTGTAGCCGTCGATGCCGGATTCGCCGAGCTGGCCCGTGCCCGGCGATTCGATGTCCACGGTGGCGCCGAGCGGCGTGCGGATGCGCGTCCACAGCACGGGGATGCGGACGGTGCCGGGCCGGACCGAGGCGATGCGGTACTCGCCATCGAGATGCGAGCCGCGTTCGATGAGGAGCACGCGGCCGTCTTCGCTGTACACGTTGCGCTGCACCTGGCAGCCGACGAGGCCGGAGACCGCGCTGATGACCTTGGTCTTCAGCGCGCAGGTGAAGGCCGTCCCCTTCGGCAGCGTCAGGCTGCGGTTGCCGAGCATCAAGGCTGCCACGCGCGGCGTGGCCGAGCCCTGGAGCTGGCCGCCGAAGAGGCCGGCGCCGGGGGCGGTCGCAGCGGCGAGCGGCGCAGCACCTATCGGGGGCCCATCAAGCAGTGCCCCCGTTGGGGTCTGGCCGGTGGCCTGGCCCGTCGCCATCGCGGTGCTGCGGGTAAGCGTGTCGAGCAGTCCTTGCAATTGACGCTGGTAGCCCTGCAGGTTGCGCGCGGTGTTGGCCATCGGATCGTGCGGGTCTGGCGCTTGTCCTTCGGCTGCCGGGGGCACTGCGTGATCGGCGGCTCGAGGCGCCGCGGCCGTGGTCGCGCTGGGTAACCCGGGGCGGGTGGACACCAGCAGCACGGGTTCATCCTCCGGCCGGACCACCTTGCTGTTCCCTCCGCCGGGGGCACCCGCACCGGTTCGTCGAACGCCGATCGGCTCGGCCATTTCGTCGGCAGTCGGCACGATCGCGGGAATGCGCGTGGCGGCCGGTATGGCACTGGCCGCTGCCGTCGCGAAAGGCATCTCGAGCCGGCGAGGTTCTGTGGTGGCTGCCGTCGGCCGGTCGCTCACGAGCTTGGATTCGCCGTCGTCGGCTTTCTTCCCACTGGCCGAGAGGCGCTGAAGCGTGAACGTTGCGACCACCACCAGCGACAGGAGCAGCAGGCCAACCGCGAGCAGACCCTTCTTCGAGATCGAGATGCGCTGCCGTTCGGCGACGTTCGGTATGCCCGCCTCGCCGGGCAGCGGCGAGATCGTGTTCGCGTCGTCGGGCGCGCGCTCGTTCCGGTCGGCTTGCTCGTTCATGGTGTGACACCGCTGCGCGGCTCGCTGGCGCTCGCTGCCTGCTTCAACATCCGCTGAACTCCGGGCACCGTGGTCCCCCCGCCAGGCGGAACGCCGTCGAGATCGAATGCCTCGTTCCACACGCCGACGACGGCCGAGCCCGCGCGCAGCATCAGCCTGCGGCTGACGCGATCGACCACCAGCAGGTCGTCTTCCATGCGGGCGTTGACCAGCGTCTCGCTGCCGTCGCCGAATACTTGGAATACGGCGGGAACCTCGCGATTGCCGGGGAAACGGAAGTACGTGAAGCGACCGTCGTCGAACACGAGCGCGGGCACGATGTCCTCTGACGCCTTACCTTCGGCGATCGAGTAGCTGGTGTTCAGCACCTGTGGCTTGGCCTGGAGGCGCTCGCCGATCACCTGCTGAGGGCTCGGCAGTTGCGGCGCCGGCGGCATCGCTGCCAGCGCTTGCAGCAGCTCGCGGTCCTGCAAGGCGACTCGCGGCGACATCACTTGGCGGGACGCAGGCGCCTTCACGACCAGCCGATACACCGGCGCCTTGGGGTCTCCGTCGGCCAGCACCAAGAAACGGAACGAGTGCGTGCGCCGGTCGGTGACGACGGCCAGGTTGTTCGCCGCACTCGCCGTACTTTTGGGCTTGACGAAGAGGTTGCGGCCACCGGATTGAGCGGCGACGCACCACGCCGCTTCAGCCTTTGCGCAATCGCCACCGAGGCCGGCCGCGACCTCCGTGATGGTCTCGTCGGCGTCGAGGACCACGAGTGTCACCACACCTCGTTTGACTGGCACCGTGACCACGGTCTTGGGGTCGTACACGACCTCGCGCAGCCTTGGATCGGTGGCCTGGGCTTCGGCGGACCATAACGGTCCCGACAGCACGCAGCCGATCACGATGAGTAGCGTGCTGCGCAGCTTCACGGCTTTGCCCCCAACACTGCCGTGTTGATCTCGGGATCGGACCGGTACGCCAGCACCACGAACCCGAACGGGTTCTCGAGCCGGTCCTTCTCCTTGGCCAACACCTTGGGCTGGTACTGGAAAACGACGCTGGCGACGTGGCGCGTCGTGACCTCGGGTAGGTTGCGATCGGTCAGACGGACGAGCTTGTCGTAGGTGACCTGCGCTTCGCCGCGATTGCCCGCGCGGCCGGATGCGGCGAGGCGCACGCCAACGACGTTGATGCGCCAGTCCTCGCTGGCGCCGATCTTCTTCTGCAGGGCGGTGTCGCCCTCGAACTGGCGGTTGTAGTCGGCGAAGACCGCAGGCACCGCCATGCGCGCCACCTGGTCGAAGTCACGCTGCAGGAACATCCAGCTGTAGCCCTCGCGGGCGCGAACGAAGGTCGCGAGGTTGTGCTTGTCCAGCGCCTCCATCGGCGGGATGGTCTCGACGCTCAGGCGCTGCTGGATCGTGGCTTCACCAGTCAGGCGATCGACGACGATCGGAATCTCGACCACGCGCCGCAGCGGACCCTGCACGAACACCGCCGCGATGCCGATCAGGCCGAGCAGCATGCCGGCGATGGCGACCCACCAGGCCCGGCGCTCGGAGCGTTCTAGCATCAGCGCGCGGTCAATCTCCCAGGCTCGGTTGGCATGGATGCCTTCGTCGGGGTTCGATGTGCCAAAGGCGTGGCGCTCGCTCAATGCAGCGGCTTCTCCCCGCCCCATGGCGGTTGTCATCACAGCGCTCATGGCGTCCTCGCTACGGCAAGTAGTCGGCGATGCGCCCGGTTCGTCCGAGCATCTCGTACTGGCGCTCGCGGTCGCGCGAGCGGGCGATGCGTTCTTCGCTGTCGGCCATGCCAAGCAGCATCTGTAGTTGCGTCGCCTCATGCGCGAGCAGCGCGTTCTCGGCGCCGATGCGGGCCTGGAGTTCCTGGATCGACTTCTGGTCGGGCGTCGCGTTGGTCTGGCCCATCAGGGCCTGGATCTGAGCCAGCCGCCCGGCAGCCGACGTCATTGCGTCCTGCAGCAGACCTTTCTGCTGGTAGGGCTGGGCCAGGGCTGCCTGGCAACTCGTTCGCGCCGACCCACTCATGTCCATGCAGTTGTAGAGCATGCCCGCGTCGCGCAGTGCTTTCGCAGTTCCCCCCAAGCCGGTGTAGCCCGAGGTGTTGACCGTGTTGATCACCTTGTGCGCCTCGGCGGGCACATAGTTGCGCAGCAGCGGGCTGTTGAAGATATCGCCCAGGTTGCGCGCGCCGTTGATGCTCGCGAGCTGGTGCTGCAACTGGGTGATTTGCTGCACTTGGTTCTGTATCTTGGTGATGTCGTGGACCACCTGTTGAATCGTTTGCACCAGGTTCGCGGCGTCGATGACGGGTATGCCTTGCGCCTGCGTTGCACTGGCCACGGCGAAAAGCGCAGCGCCTGTGATGCGATGGAAGATGCTCATGGATTGCTCCTCGGTTGTTGAGCCTTGATCAGGTACGGCCGCGAAGGGCCGCGAGCCGATACGCCGCGATGGGTGTCATTGCCGTGCGTGCTGCCGTACTGGCGCGGCCCGCCAGGCGACCAGCCAGCCCGGAGCCCGCGGAAGCGGTCCGTCCGGCCAGCCCCGCAAGCCCCGCGCCCGCGCGTATGACGCCGCCAGCCGCCGGCGCAGCAAGCGCCGCGCGGCGCGAGCTCGCAATCGACCGCAGGCCGGCGATCATCATCGCGTTCTGGATCAACTGAACACCCTGCTGGACCGCGGCGCCTCCGGTCAACGCAGAGGCGAGGCTCGGTGCCTGGAAGCAGATGATGGCCATCAGCACCATCACCACGCAGTACTTGAGGCTCTCCCCGACCACATTGAAGGTGGGTCCCGCGAAACCGCCTTGAGACTGCACCACCTGCACCATCGCCTGCCCCATGTACACGCTGAGGCCGAGCGCGAAGAAGGCGAACCAGGTGAGCACCACGGCGTTGAGGACCATCGACAACCAGCTGTCGAAGAAGCGCTGAGTGGGCCGCCATGCCAGGCAAAGCACGAAGATCGGCCCGACCGCGATCACGAAGGTGAGGAAGAGCTTGGCCAGCGAGACGACGAACAGCGCGATGCATAGAAAGAGCACATTGCCGATGGAACAGACCACCGCCGCGAACAGCAGGTCGAGGCGCGTGATGCCGGCGCCTTTCAGGAGGTCGGTGACTAGCAGGCTCGCCTGGTCGTTGAACGCATCGAGTAAGGCATAGGGCGAAGTCACCGTCGCGGGGTTCACCGCCGCCGGCAGGAACGTCGTTGCAACACCCGTCGCCAGTGCATTGGCGGTGTCAGCTACGTTGGCGATGTAGAAGGCCGACTGCAACGCGAACGCAAGCACCAATCCGATCTTGAACACCTTCCAGAGAAAGTTGGGCACGGTCTCGGCGACCTCGTTGCGCAACACCGCCCAGCCGTACAACAGCACCCAGAGCGTCATGGCCGCCAGCGCGATCGGGCCGAGCGCGGCCATCAACGCCGAGACGACGCCCAGCACGTAGGTGCCGAGGATGATGTTGAACTGCGCGCCGACCCAGGTGAACACTTCGGTCTCCGTACTATTGAACCGCGGGCGTGGGCAGGCTCTTCAGGCTGGTGCAGCCCTTCGCCAGGTCCGGGTACGTGCAGTGCTTCCAGTCCGATCCCGTCTTGACGACCCAGACGCGTGAGCGTCGCTCGCGGCCGAACGTCGACGGCTTGCAGGTGGACGGCCTGGCGAACACCTCTGTGCACTCCATCAGGCCGCCCTGGGTTTCGACCATCTTCCATCCGCCGCCTGAGCACCCCGGCTCGACGGCAGGGCAGGGCTTCGCGAGCAGCGCGCCCGTTGTCGAGGGCGTCTCCACCCTCGTCGTGCCGTCGGGCATTCGCTTGACGGCGTCGTTGCCTTGGACGACCTGGGCCGTCGATGTGGTCGTTGCCGAAACCAGGGCCGCGAGCACGAGGAGGTGACCAACTGCCTTCATGCAGAACTCCTTTGGGTTGCAGACTTTCGATCCTGCACCTCGCGCAGCAACACGGGAAGCCAATGAAACGGATCGTCACCGTGTCGTTCGCGGATGTCGTCGAGCAGGGCGATGTTGTCGGTGGTCGCGGAGAGCACGGTGAAGCAGTCCTCGAGGCCGGCCAGGTCGAGTTCGCAGATGGCGCTGGCGTGGCCCTGCTTGACGAGGAACCGCCGCCCGCCCTGCGGGCCCAGGCTGCGCACGATCTCGAACTCGGCCTCGCTGAGACCAAAGCCGTCCACGTATTCCTCGCGCAGCGCCTGCGGGTTGGCGAGGAAGATCTTGGTCACACTCTGTTCGACCATCGTGCGCCCGATCGGGTGGCGCAGCACGTCGGACGGGCTCTGGGTGTCGAAGATGCCCAGGCCGTTCTGCTTGCGGATCGTCTTCTGCTTCTGCTTCGCGAAATCGCTGAAGACTTCGTGGTCGAGTGCCTTCCAGAACTCGGAGATCACGTAGATGAGCCGCTCACCGTTGACGAGTTCTTCCATGATTTGCAGCAGGTACATCATGACCGGCGTGCGCACCTCAGGAAGGTCGAGAAACTCGGTCGTGTCGAATCCGATAACCGATGCGGCATGTAGATCGAGCAGCCGGTCATCGGCCTGATCGAACACCCAACCGAGCGCGCCGCCCTGACACCAGCGTCCGAGGCGCTCGAACAGGCTGTTCTCACCGGACTTCGGCAGGTTCTGCCGTACCGTCGAGAAGCGTCGCAGTGGCGCCGGCATCATTGCGACCGCCTTCACGGCATCGGCGATGGCGCGCTCGTCGGCAGGAAACAGCGGCATGGCCGGCGTGGTGATGCAAACGCGGATCAGCTGCTCCCAGAACTGGATGCGCGCCGGGGTGGGCTCGCGCTGCAGCGGGTTGCAGCCAGTCGGCTTGCCTGCTTCGAGCGTGAAGTAGCGGCCACCCAGGGCGCGGATCGCGATCTCGCAGCCGCGGTCCAGGTCGAACAGCACGAGGCGCGGCGCCGGGTCCCACTTGCGCGTCAGCGTCAGCAGGAACATCTCCAGCGTCGTCTTGCCGACGCCGGTCGAACCGATGATCAGTGTGTTGCCCGGCAGTTTCTTGTCGGCGGAGTCTTCGCCTTCCGGACTGCTGTGCAGGTTCATGTAGAACGGCTGGCCCGAGGGCGTGCGCAACAACGCGAGTGCTTCGCCCCACGGATTGCCGTCGCGCTTGCCGCGCGCGAAGTTGTGTGCGCTGGACAAGGCCGCGAAGGCGCGTGATGAGAGCTTGGCGTCCCGTGGCCGCCATTGCCAATTGCCGGGCATCTGCGCGAACCACGCGGCGTCGGCTACCAGATCCACGGGCGACATCTGCAAGCTGGACGCCTCGCCGACGGCGCCGATGGCCCGCGCCGCGCGGCGACCGGAATCGGCCACGTCGTCGCCGAAGACGACCAGGCTGTAGTGGTAGTCGCCCATACAGAACTGTCCGTCGCCGAGTTCGTTGAGCGCCACGTCCATGTCGGCCACCTGCGTGGCGACCACGTCTTCGCTGGCGATGAGCTGGTCGCGTTGTACTTCGAGCGCGCCCATCGCTTCGCGTCGAGGCAGGATCGAGAAGCTCTGGGTCTCGATGAACTCACTCGCTTCGTACAGCAGCGAGTTCAGGATGCCGGGCTCAACGGCATCGGCGTACTCCTTGATGTCAACCAGCGTTGCATACCGGCGCAGATCGCCTTGGCGCAGTTCGAGCTTGTCGCCGCCGAAGGACAGACGCGTGGTCGGCAGCGTGCGGTAGAGCGGTCCGGCCGCCATCGGGATCGGGCGCCAGCAGCCGTTGACCAGGTAGCCGAGGAACTCCGCGACCTCGGAGTAGAGCCGGCCGCGCTGCTCGCGTGTGCCGAGCAGCTGAGGGCCGAAGCCGCGCAGCACCCGGCTGACGAGGGCCGATCGCTCTTCCATGACCCGCAAGGCTTCCACCTGGGCTTCTGCAATCGCGGCGCGTGATCGCTGGGTCGACTGCAACGCCCGGCTCAAGCGTGACGCGTTGGGCCTGTACACCAGAGTCAGATAGAGCTCGTTGCTCATCATCCGGCGCTCACCGAGCTTGGTCTGGTAGGCGCGTGACAGGTCGCGAGCGAAACCGGGCTGCACGGGGTCCTGCAGCGTGTCACTCACGAAGCGGTGCAGGCGATGGGTCCACACGGCCCACTGGCCGCCGGCGAGGTTGCGCAGCAGGCTGCACAGGGCCTCATGCCGCTCGGAGATCAGATGCTCGTCCGCGCACTCGAAGGCCACGCCGTCGAGCCGCCAAACGCGCAGATAGTCGCCGCCGCGCGTGATCACGTCATGCGGGCTCACGAGGGAAGAGAACGGGACGAAGCGTGCCAGCGGGTTCTCGACCTTGGCTTGCGACCAGTGACGCGGACAGAAGCTACCGCGGCTTGGTTGGACAGCCGCGCCGTTGACTCTAGACATGCCAAGCATCGCAGGCTTCCCGGTACAAGGTTGGTGCGTAGCTCCGCGCATGCCAGAAGCGGCGATTGCGATCGTGCAGGCGGAGCTTCATCGCGACGAAAACCTGCCGGAAGCGCTGGTCGTCCTTGGACGTGACGAAGCGCATCCAAATCAACGCAGGGACGAAAGACACGACGACGCCGACGGCGACCCACCAACTCACCAGCGTGCCGCCCCACATGATGAGCAACATCCCGGTGCCGAACAGCACCACCAGCGGCACGAGCGGAATGCCCAACTTCGTCGCCGGGCGGGTGGCGCCCTTGTAGATCGCTTCGGCTTGCATGGAGGGCTCGCGTTCCATCAAGTGACGATGTAGCTGGCGAACGCCGCGGCGCCGCCGATCAGCGTGCCGCCGATAAGCACGTTCGCCACGTCCGCCAGGCGCGCGCCCTGGAAGATCATCTTGAACCCGGCCCAGATGATCGCGATGGTGACCACCGCAATCGAGATCGTTACCAGGATGGTGTTGACGTTGGTGATCGTGGTGTTGATCTTGCTGAAGCCTTGCGCCTGCGCTGCGGCCGCGGTGCTGGCGAGCAGCGATGCAACCACCTTCGGGGCAAGCCGGCGCGCGTGTTCTCGGAAAGTCATGGCAGTTCTCTCTGTGTGGCCGCGGGGACAACGGATCGGTGGGAGTCGGCGCGGCAGCCAACACTCGGCTGACGTAACCGTGCCGCAAGCCGGTGACGAAGTTGCCGCTGTAGTAGCAGGAGAGGGCGCGCCGCAGCGCCACCTGGTCTGCCGCCTGGCTGGCGGTAGCCGTGCCGGCACGCTCGAAGCACTCGGTCAGCACGGTCTGCATGGCCGAGAGATTCGTGCACGGCTCGAACGCCGACTCTAGCGTCAGCCCGAGCCGCTCGAAGTTGTGGAAGTTGATCTGCCCGAGCCCGACGCTGAAGTTCCAACCACCTTCGCGCAGGGCGCGTGCGGTGGCGATGGCTTCGGAGCGGTGCGCGGGCTGGCGCATAAGCACGCCGCCCACCACGCCGATAGACCAGGGGTTGTAGGCGCTCTCGACCGCGACAAGGGCGCGCGCCGTGTCGGCGTGCACCTGCGGTGCGCAGGCCAGCACCAGGGCCAGAAAGCTTGCAGCGTCCATTGCCCGCGTGTCAGTTGAGGCAGCTTGATGGCACCGTCGCGCGCCAAGCGAAGTAGTCGTCGTCGAAGCGGGTATCCCAGCGGCCGAGTTGAGTCTTGGCACCGGTGCTGAACTCGGTCACGGAGTCGCCGGCCATGCTCCACCAGGTGCGCGCGAACGGCGCGCCGCCTACCGCAACGGTGATCGCGCCTATGTACCCGCACTCATGGCGCGTGCCGCTTTCGAGTTCGACGGCCCGGACGTATTGCGGCGGACAGAAGGCGGGGGCGGACGACCATGCGTGACTTGCACTGTTGCCGGCGCCGGCCATCGCACACGTGGGGAAGGGCTTGCCGCGGGCCAGGTCGCGCAGCACCTGCCGCACTGGCGGCACGCACTGCGCGATGGCGCGCCAGCTCGGCGCCGCAAGGCAGAGCAGCACGAGGCAACCATCGACCGCGTGCACCGGCGCTGACGCCGGGACCGCGAGCGCGGCGAACAGAGCCCATCCTGCCCAGCGTGGCTGTGCCCGCAGCCTGCCGGTCTTGACCCCTGTGCCGAGGGTCGCCGTCGATCCACCCATGCTTACCTCCGTTGAGACGGCAGCCTCTATGCTTGAGGCTGCATGCCACGCGAGACATCGTGCTCATCAATTTAGAGGTCGCAGGGGCGAATACGAGCGATGGAATCCAACAGAATTTCGCCGCAGGGCGAGCAAGCTGTGCCGGAAGCGGTCTCGCCCGCGCAGTTGGGTGTGCGCGAGTTTGCCGACTACGCGCTCGTCATCGACGCACGTTCGCCGCATGAGTTCACGGACGATCACCTGCCCGGTGCGGTCAACCTGCCGGTGGTGGACGACGACCAGTACGCCGAGGTCGGCACGCGACACAAGACCGACAAACACGGCGCCTACCTCGTCGGCGTGGAGCACTCGTTACGCAACATCGCCGATCACATCAAGCCGCTGATCTCGAAGTACGGCAGCACCGATCGTTTTCTCGTCTACTGCTTTCGGGGCGGAAAACGCAGCCGGCTCTGGGCCGACAACCTGCGAACCATCGGCTTCGAGGTCGATGTGCTGCGCGGTGGATGGAAGCGCTACCGCCAGTGGGTGCGTGAGTCGCTCGCTGCGTTGGCGCCGACACTGAACTATCGCGTGCTTGCCGGACCCACCGGATGCGGCAAGACGCGCTTGCTGACCGAGCTGGCGCGCCAGGGGCATCAGGTGCTCGACCTCGAAGGTCTCGCGTCGCACCGCGGTTCGTTGCTCGGCGACCTGCCGGACCAAGCGCAGCCGACGCAGAAGCGATTCGACAGCGTGCTACTTCACTGCATGCGCCAACTCGACCCGGGACTTCCGATCTGGATCGAGGCGGAAAGCAAGAAGATCGGCGACTTGCAACTGCCCGAGGGACTCTTCGAGGCCATGCACCGGTCGCCCGTTGTTCAACTATCAGCGCCGATGACGGAGCGCGTGCGGCTGTGGCGTGAGGACTATCCGCACCTGGCCGATGGTCCAGTACGGATGGTCGAGAAGCTGACCCCGCTCAAGCCGCTGGTCGGCGGTGAGGTGCTCGCAGAGTGGCAGGCGCTTGCGGCGTCGGGCCAGGTCGATGAACTGTTCGAGAGCGTGATGGTGAAGCACTACGACCCTTGCTACGTCCGCTCGACGCGGCGCAACTATGGCAGCGAGCGAGATCGGGAAGTGTTTCACTTGAAGGGCCTGGACTCCTTGGCGCTCGAGGTCGCTGCCCTGCGTCTTGCGGCCCATTTGCGGTGAACTGCGGACGGTCCGCCGGTTGTTCACTGTCTCGTCAAGGGCCTCGAAGCGGCCGAGTTGACGGACAGCCGGAAGGGCCGCGTCGCGGACGGCACCTGCGGCCTTGACCCAAGACAGACACACCATCAATGCAGGTATAGGGCGTGCCAGTGGTCTTGCCCGCCATGGCCATGGCGGCGGCGCCTGCGATCACGTGATCGTTGCGCGCCTGCAATGGCGTGCATTAAGGAAGGTGGTGCATGTCATGACGACAAGGATGCGGGATCGTCTCAACACGGCAATCCGCGAGTTAGCTGCTCCTGCGGGGAGCAGCGCTCTCCCTGGGTGGATCTCGTCTGGGGCGACGTGGTAGCCGCAACGCTGGCCACCGCCGTGAACTGCCCACGCGCACAAATCGGGATCCGCAGTTGGCCCCACTACGGCAAGCCCATTACGACGGACGGCGTCATCACTTGCCACGGCATCGATCGCAAGCACTGGGCTTGCCACGGCTTACAGAGACTGCAGCAGCACTTTTGCCTTCGCGGCGGCGCGACTGAACCACGCGCCGCCGCGCAGTCATTGAAACGACATGCGATCGCGGAAAGGCGCAAAGGCTGGCAGTTCAGCCAGTCGCCATGCCGGCACGCCATAGTTGCGTACGCCGGACTCGCCGGCGAAGTGCACGCCGAACACTTCGAGCGAAGCGATGTCGATCACCGCGCTGCCCGAGCAACCACCGAGCGTCGTACAGTCGTGTGTCAGCGCATCGACCGCGCGCCCATAGGATTGCACCGAAAAGAAGCTGCCGAGCTTGCCTGGGAGCATGCGCTTCTTGTTGAACACGCTGCGGAAAATCAACATCTGTTCGATGAGATTCTCTGCTTCGTCGAAAGCGGGGTAGCCGATCGTCACCGCGGTGCGCCCGGCCAGAGTTGCGGGCGCGCTGCTCGCCAGCGGCACGGGGGTCATCTCTGAGGGCAAGCCCTGAACGCGAAGCACAGCCACGTCCCATTCGATGGCAATCGCGCCCTCGCCCGTGGGTTCGAGCACGCGGATGTCGGCCGAATCAACCTCTTCCTTGGTGTCGATGGAAGCACCCATGCCGGGCTTGAACTGAAGCACTGCAGACGCTGAGTTCGCACTCATGAACTCCTCGGCGACATGTCGATTGGTCAAGAGCAAGTCGTCGCCACAAACGAAGGCAGTGCCTGCAACGGAAATCTTAGGATGCCCTGAGACGTTGACGCGCCCGACAGCTCGGATCAGCGGTGTCATCGCCGAGCGCGCAGCATTGACGTCATCCCACACCGAAGGCAGAGGGTCAAAGCTGTCTTGTTCGATGTCGATCGCTGGCCGCAGGCCGTTGCCGAGCACGATGCTTTCGAGGACAGCTTTGTGCTCGGCAGACAACGGCGCCTTCGCCAGGACGCGATCGGTCGCCTCCAGTGCGACTATGCGGTTCTGGGCGGTGATGCGCGTTCCCTTGCGTCGCATCGCGGCATCGAGCGAACGCTCAACGTCGCCCAGGTTGAGCCCGCCGTCGTTGATGATCGAGTTGATTTTGCGGCTCGCCATTTCGTAGCGGTCAAGGGGCATGCAATCCTCCGGCAGACTGACCAAAAACTACGGCGAGGGCGTCGGCAGACCTCGATTGACCTCCCCGCGGACTTCACTGATGGAGTGGTAGCCCCCGTGAACGGGCAGCAGTTGGGAGGCCAGCACCTCGCCGGTCTTGCCGTCTAGCGCCACGTAGCTGGCAACCGCGCCGCCCATCACGTAGAACGGATTCGCGCCCAGTGACGACCACAGGTTCTTCTTCGTGTAGCCAGTGCCGGCGACCTTGTGCAGTTCGATGATGACCAGGGCCGCACCGCTCTCGAGCTTGCGCTTGATCGCCGATTGTCGGATCACAGTGGCGATCGGCGAGTTGCCTTTATCGTCCGAGGTAGTCAGTTGCTTGGACCAGGCATCAAGGGACTCCGACACGGCTTTCCAGGTGGCGAGCGATTCGCGAGCCCTTGACAGTCCAGCCTTGAGCGTTTCGTCGTTCGGGGCCGCGGCCACGGCCTTCTCAAAGGCGGCGATCGAGGCTTCGAAGAACTTGATCCCCTTCTTGGCTTCGACGCCCCACTTGTTGATGTCGGCGGCCTTGGAGAGCACCGCATTGGTGGGTGCCGTCATGTCAGCGACATAGATGGCCGGGATCTCGGCCGTCTTGGGCGTGAGCTGGCCCGCAAGCGCTCGCAGCAGCATGGCATCGGAACTGACGATGTCGAGGGCGACGAACTTGTAGTCGGTCTTGGCAAACGACAGGATCTTGCTGACGGCCTCCAGGCCGGCGCCGATCTCAGCCACCCCTTCTATGCGAACGCCTGCATTCTTGTCCGGGGAGGTAGTCGTGGAGCTTCGCGCCTGAACCATCGCTGCACTCATCGCCAAGTGTTGCGCATCAAACGCCGTCAGAGCCTGAAAGTCCGGCGCCGTCGTTGAGGTGGCGAGTATGAAGGTAGTTGGAGCGGTGCCTTTGAGTGTCGTGGCGAACGCTGCGGCGATTCGCTGCACGGCCAAGCCGCCCAGGAGGTTAGCCTCCGCCGAGCCCGCGCCCGTTCCTACCTCAGCGGTGCCCCCAATGCCCGATCCGGAAAATTCGCCGAACTTCTTCTTCAATCCGGCGAGTTCGGCTTCGTACTGTGCCTTCTGCGCGTTGGCCGCTGCGGTCTGCGCTTCGGCCGCCTCTTTGGTCGACTTCAAGGCTGCCGACTGGTCGGCCGCGGCCTGTTTGGCTGGATCAAGCGCGGCCTCGTAGGCACGCTTGGCAGCATCAGCTTCCTGCAAGGCCTTGTACAGGTCCTTTCGCAACTCTGCCTCTTCCTTCAGCTTCCTGAGCTCTTCAGGCGTTGCGTCGGCTTTGGGTTGAGCGTCCACTGCACCTCCGAATGACATCAGGACGGCGAGTACCAGGCCCGACAAGCCTTGAGAGAAGCATTGATTGCCCATGGTCATGATCGCTCTTCCCTCCAAAGCTTTGCCTAGCAAGCAAGCTAACGGCAGTTGTGTGAGTCGCATAGTAGGCTGGACACTAGCCCACGCCATCATCAACGCAAAGGATGGCTTGCCGAATAGCGCTGAGGTGCGCTTGGGTTTTGTGCCTTCGAAACGGGCCGCACTCATGCTGCCTTCGATGCCTGGTCTTCGTGCATGCTGACCCAGCTATTCGCCGGTTCCACGCCCTGTAAAAGTACCTCAGGCCAGGTCTATCGGTACAGCGCGACGCAGGTGATCCGCCGTCCGGAGGACAAGGGCGCAGTGGGCCGCGATCGCCAGTGCTCGAGCGCCGGACGCATCACTCGTCTCCACAGCGGCGGCACGAAGGCCGCGAACATCAGCAGGACGTACCCAGCCGGCAACCGGGCAGAGGCCGGGTCGAGGCCGATGCGGTAGTAGGGCAGCGAGCCGTTGCGATGATGCGCATGGTGAAGACTGAGGCCCATGGTGAGCCAGACCTGGAATCGACAGTCTCCCTCCCAACCGTACTCGCCTGCCTTGGCATCGACGACGCTGTCGTCGCCCAGGCCCCAATGCTGCATGTAGGTGACCAACTGCATCGCGAAACCGACGAGCACCACAACGCCGAGATACAGCAACAGGCCGTGCCAACCTGCCGCGATGCCGAAGAACATCCACGTTGCCAAGGTCGTTGCGAACGCAATGCGCAAGCCTCGCACGGTCGGCGAGCGCGCGTTGCCACACATCAGGAGGCCACGAGGTGCGATGCTCTCGCGCATGATCGCCGCGAGCCGTCGCGCTGCGAACCGCCAGACCGATTCCGATGCTGTCGGCCATTCTGCGGCAGCGGTGTTGCCCGGCATTCTGTGGTGGCGGTGATGCTCGTAGCCCAGCAGCGGATAGCCCCCGAGACCAGCCAGCATGTGGCCTATCGTGCGCTCGGCAAGCAGCGGGCGATGCAGCAACTCGTGCGCTGCGCAATTGCCGAACATCAAGGTGATCCAGAGGCTGAGGGCCCAGCCCAGCGCCGCCACCGGCGAAACATCGGTCCGCGCAAGATGCATGAGCAGTGTCGACAGCGAGAAGACGAGCACCACCGCGTACACCGCAGGCAACCGCTCCAGCGCCATCGCCACACCCTCGTCCCAGTCTGGCGGATCGCCTTCACTCATGCCGCCGAAGACGACGCGCGCCAGCGGGAAGACCAGCAGCACGATTCCGAGCACCAGAAACGCCTTGTCGATCCAAGTCGACACCACCAGCGCAGCCGGCGGCATCAGCACCCACAGATGGCCTGCTGCGCGGACCCATTGACGAAGGATCGCGGCCCGCATGAGTGCCGTCAGATCAACCCGTACTCTGCCGCCAGCTTGGCCGCCGCCAGCCGTGTCGACACGCCCAACTTCGCGTTCAGCCGCTGCCAGCGCGAGTCGACCGACATCGCAGTTGTGTGGAGGGCCGTCGCAATTTGCTTCGAGCCATGCCCCAGACGCTGATGTTGGAGCAGCACCATGTCCTCGCCAGACAGTCGCGCGTGGTCGAGCAGCTCCCGGCGTAGCTGCGCAATCTGCCATTCGTGCAACCGCATCGCAAGTGCCGTGGTCGCGTAGCCGACCGCGGGCAATTCGTCGGTGGTGAAGTAGCCCGCTTGAGCAGACCCGAAGCACAGTGCACCGAGTCGGGTCAGCCCTTGCGGCGAATGGGCCGGAACGATGAGTGCCGAAGCGAAGCCGAACTCCTGCGCAAGGCTGACCACGGATCGTTCGCTCTCCGTGCGCACCGGCACGCTGTCGGCGAGGACCGGCTCGGCATGGTGCCTGGCGTACTCCAGCCACGGGTCGTGCATGTAGCAGGCCCCGCTCTCGTAGGCGAGACACCAGTTGGCGTCGCATGCCAGGATGAAACGGTAAGAGGCGTATGCCTCGTCGTCATGCACGAAGCTGGCGAACGCTGCCGCATCGGCGCCGATCATTGACGCAGCTTCGGCCAGCAGCGCAGTCACTTCGCTCGCATCGGCTGCCTTCGGCACCTGCATCGCCAAAGCGGCATGGCCGGCAAAAAAGTCAGCGCAGTGAACTACTTGACTCAGAGGACGCCGCGCGCTCATGGGCTTCCAGCAAGGCGCTGCCGGCGCGCCTCAAGGTCGAAAAGACGATCGGGTAGTCGAAGCGCACCGAGTCGGCCTCGCACCAACGTGAGAAGCCGATCGGGTCGGTGAAAACCACGGATTGCACGAGTCGCGCTCGCTGCGGCGCGGTACGGCGCTCACGCTGCACCCAGAGGCCCCACCGAGTCGAGCGCAACTGGAAACGCACCGCGCCGTCGTCGCTCTGCACGACGATCCCGCCGGCGGCGTCAGTCGAACTGGTCGACTTGCGCAAGTTCTGCTTCATGGCACAGGCAAGGTGCGCGGCAGCGTTCGCAGATGACCTCTCGCACGCGAGGTTGTTCGGCCGCATTGGTCGCGACTGAGACGCTCTCGTTCCCGCAGCGCTCGCACGTCACGAGCAGGACACTGAAGACGCGGTGGCAGACGTCGCACCGCCAGTACGCCGGGTGGGAGTCATTGAGCGTTTCGTAGTCGTCCTGTTCCGGATGCCCGCAGCGCGGGCATTGGAACTCCAAGACCGAAGCGAATCCGACGGAAGGGTCGTCCATGGCGTACCTCTCGTGCCGTGGGCGCCCGCTGCGGATCAGCCGAGCGCAGCACCTATCTGCCACTGTCGAACGGTGCTTGCTTCTAAGTCAGGTGACCGCCCTGTGGATAACGGAAGTGAACACTCGGCTTGGCGCATTTGTCCAGTGTGGGGTTATTGCAAGGCGTGACCGAACGCATTGGGACCATCTGGGACGACCCCGAGTCCTCTGCGCTGCCGGACTTCTCGAAGCGCGCGCCTGCCTGCAGGCGCGGAGGATCGGGCCGCTCTCCGGCACGCCCGAAGGCGGTGCCTTGAGCGTCCGCATCCCTCGTCGGCACGGTCGTGCAGCCTCGCATTCATCGGTCGCCTGATGTGCGAACCGTAGCGCCGCGCGCGCAGGCGCAAGGGCCTTTCGCGGCATAAACGGCCGCCTTCCCGCGCCGGCCTTCGCTGGCGCTTCGGCCAGCACGGGCCCCTTCCACTTATTCCACGGTGTCCTTGCACCCGCACTTCACCGCGGCGCTGTCGGTCTCGCACGGCGACCGACGAATGCGGGGCAGAAAGCAACTCGACACCCGAGCCATCGCCGAGGAATCAGCAGCCACGAACGGCTCCCTCGGAAATTGGAGCAGGGGTGGGCAAGACAGGAAGGCAAGGCATGCGTACTCAGCCTGATTCAGCAGCGGTGGCGCGTTTGCGCCTACGAGCGGTTGCAGTGCGGGACGAGAACCTGTTCGTCCCTTGGCCCGGCGTGCCGCCCTAGTGCGGTGTCTCGTCGAGAGTGGATTCGTGCAGCGCCGCGAGACGTGCGCTACCGAATCAAGAGGCCTTCAACTTCAGGAGTTCGTCATCATGGAACACACGAAGGAATTGTTGTCAGTGCCGTTGTCGGCGTTGGTCGCGTCGCCGTTCAACGTGCGGCGCTACACGGGCGGGGAGGTCGAGGAACTGGCTGCGCTGATCGCCTCGCAGGGGCTGCTGCACAACCTGGTGGTCACCGAGCAGATGCCAAGGCACGGCAAGGCGGGCAAGTCGGCGAAGGTGAGGTTCGCCGTTGCGGCGGGGGAGCGGCGACGGCGTGCGCTGTTGCTGCTGCAATCGCGTGGCCGGCTGCCGAAGGAGCACGAGGTGCTGTGCGAACTGGTGCCGCCCGAGCGCGCCCTCGAAGTCAGCGTCGCAGAGAACAGCGGGCGCGAGCCGCTGCACCCGGCGGATGAGTTCGACGCCTTCAAGACGATGATCGACGAAGGCAAGGGCGTCGAGGACGTGGCCGCACGGTTCGGCGTGACGCCGCTGACGGTGCAGCGGCGGCTCAAGCTCGCTACGCTGTCGCCCAGGCTGCTTGCGCTGTACCGTCAGGACGGCATCAACCTGGATCAGCTGATGGCGCTCACGCTGGCCGACGACTATGCGGTGCAGGAAGCCGCTTGGTTCGGGGTGCCGCATTGGGACCAGAGCGCGGCGGCGATCCGGCGCAGGCTCACCGCCGGCGAGGTCGAAGCTGCGGGCAGTGCGCTCGCGCGCTTCGTCGGCATCGAGGCCTACGAGGCGGCGGGCGGTTTCGTGAAGCGCGACCTGTTCGACAGCGAGCAGGGCCGTTTCCTGTCCGACCCGGCGCTGTTGCAGCGGCTCGCCACCGAGAAACTGGAAGCCATCGCCGCCACGGTGCGCGAAGAAGGCTGGGGCTGGGTGGAGGCGCGTCTCGACGTGGATCACCAAGCGCTGCGGAAGTACACGCCGGCCGACTACGACTTGCGCAAGCCGGACGCCGACGAGCGCAAGGCGCTGGCCGAACTGGCGCAGCGCAGCCGGGAACTCGAGCGGCAGACCGATGCGCTGCGCGAGCACGCGAAAGGCTGGCCGGCCGAGGCCGAACTCATCGACCTGGAGGAACGGGACATCGCTGCCCGCCAGCGCGCGATCCAGCACGGGCTGCGGACGTGGACACTGGCTGTAACGGCCGTTGCCGGCGTCATCGTGACCGTGAGCCGGGAAGGGGATGCGGAGATCATCCGAGGTCTGCTGCGCGAGGGTGACCGCAAGGCCCTCGCCAACGCGCGTGTCAAAGCGGCAAGGGCTGCCAGCCGCAAGCACCCCGCCGACGCGGCCGGAGCGTGCGATGGGAATGAGCAGGATGCACGTGTCGGGCCGGTGGCCGAGTCACCGCCGAAACGCGCCGAGTTCAGCGAGGCGATGACGCGGCGGCTGGCGGCGCATCGCACGCTGGCCCTGCAGGTGACGCTGTCGCGAAACACTCCGGTGGCGCTTGCCGCGCTGGCGCACGCCCTGGCGCAGCGCGTGCTGGGCGACGAGTACCGCCGCACTGGGTCTGCCTTGCAGATCACGGCGCAGGCGTCGGCCGACACGCTGACGTCGGCGGCCGACGACCTCAAGGCTGATCCCGCATGGCTCGCTCTGGCCGGCGCGCGCGATGCCTGGATCGAACGGCTGCCGAGGGATCGCTCGACCTGGTTCGCCTGGCTGCTGGAATTGCCGCAACCCGAGCTGCTGGACCTGATGGCCCTGTGCGCTGCATCGACCGTCAATGCCTTGCCGTCGGCAGGCACAGCATTCGAGTCGCATGCACTGGCCCACGCAGTCGGGCTTGATATGGCCGACTGGTGGGAGCCGACTGCCGAGGGCTTCCTCAACCTTGTCTCGAAAGCGCAGATCGTTCAGGCGCTCAGGGAAGCCGGGCCTGGACTCGCGACCGATGGCGTCGAGGGGATGAAGAAGGACGTGCTCGTCAACACGGCGCTGACGCGATTGAAGGGCACGCGGTGGCTGCCGGTACCGCTCCGGCCGCCACCGGCCTGATACAACGACGATTCGACGCGCGGCGGCGGATGGTGCGAACCATCCCGCCGCCGCGTTGTCGAACGCGATCATGTGGCTCGTTCTCACCCGCGCACCGCAGCCCGATGCCCCGTACTGGCCAAGCCGGCGGCTGCTCGCACTCGTCGATGCCGTGGCATGGCCCGCGGCCTGGATCGCGCTCGCAATGCAGCTGCCGCAGCCAGCCGGCATCGTTGGCCCGATGGTCATCGCGCTCTTGGTGCTGAGCGCGCTCGGCCGCGCGCATCGCGCGGCCTGGCAGAACCATCGCTACCGCTTCACGACGTGGCGATGGGGTCGTGTGGCGGCAGGCGCGCTGGTGATCGGGCTGGTACTGAAAGGCGTGGCAACTTGGTAGAGGTCAATGGGTCGCTTGCGCTCGCGCTTCGCCCCACCGCTCCAGGTCCGCACGGCGCCAGCCGACGACACGCTTCGTCAGTCGCACCGGGTGCGGGAACTGATCGTCGGCCATGAGTCGGTAGATCGTTGAGCGACCAAGGCCCGTGATACGCATGACCGAGCCGATTCGAAGAAAGAGCGCGCCACCACGTTCGACATCTGCGCCAACGCGCCGCGCGGGACCCCAGTGAGTGTCTGTGCCCATGGCCAGTTCTCCGGCAGTTTGTTGTGGCTACCCTAGCGCCAATGCGAGGGGCTTTCGGCGATGACTTCTCGCCAAAAGGCATCGGAACAGGGTCATGCGCGCGGGGTGGTGCAGTGAAGGCTCAGCCAACTGCCAGCGGCCTCTCGGGCGCCACCTTCCTGGAGCCAGCGCGCGGCGACTTCGACGTGCCGTCCACCTTCATGCCGCGCTCGACTTGGGCAAGCACCGCTGCCCAGGCTCCAAGAGCGGCATGCCGCTCGGCGAAGTAGTCGTGCCGGTCGTAGATGCCTTCCACGTTGCCCAACTTGTGGTTGAGCGACCTCTCTGCGACGAAGCGATCGACACCGAGCTTGGCGAGATGCGTTCGCGCCGTCCGCCTCATGTCGTGCACGGTGAAGTGCTCCATGTCCAGCACCTGCAAGCGCTTGAAAGCCACGTTCAGGGTGTCGGGCCCCACGTGGTCAAACCGGTTCGTTCGCGCTTCGCCGAGGCGCCGGTGAACAAGGCGGCGTGCAGGAAACACGAACGGTTTGCCGAAGGAGAAGACACGGGCCTCCTTCAACCATGCGATGACGGGCTCAGCCAGCGGGATGCGAATCGCCGAGCGTGTCTTGGTGTTCTCTCTGGAGAGGGTCCAGACGCCTGCTGCGAGGTCGAAAGCTGCCCAGCGTGCCGAGAGCAGTTCCATCTTGCGCACGCACAGCGCAAGGAGCAACCAGACGGCCAGTTCGTTCTCCCGGCCGAAGTTCGGTGTCGTGCGCATCGCGCGCGCCAACTGCTGTAACTCCTCCAGCGACAGCCACCGGTCCCGCGCCGTCTCGTCGCCGCCGGCGTCCACCAGGTCGAAGTCCGCAGCGGGGTTGCGTTCGATCCAGTGGTTGCGCACCGCCATCCTGAACATTCGGCTCATGTAGCGCAGCGCGTCGTTGGCGACGGTGGGTGCGCCGGCCGCGACGATGCGGGTTAGCACGTGGTCGACGTGCGCCGGCTGCACGTCCGGCGGCGCGACCGAACCAAGCACCGGATTGATGTGCTTGCGCAGCACGCGGGCGACGACTTCGGGGTGCTTGTAGCGGGGCTGGATGTACCGTGCGAACCAGATTTCGCCCAACCGCTGGACGGTCGGCACCACGAGCACCAGCGCCTTCTCCGCTTGCTTTGCAGCGGCGACGTCGATGCCGCGTTCGATCTGGGCGCGGTCCTGCCTGACTTGCTCACGCGCGTCTTTCAGAGACAGCTCCGGGTAGCGGCCGAGCACCTTCTCCTTGGGACGGCTGTTGAGGCGGAAGCGGAGAATCCACGATGCCTTCCCGGCTTGCGCGGCCGACGCGCTGGCGACGAAGGTCAAACCTTCGCCGACGCTGCGGTCAACTGCACCCGCGGCAAGCCATGCCTTCAGCTCGCGGTCAGTGATCGGTCTTTGCAGTCTGCTCATGTCCCGTAGGCTCCATCGAGGCTGTGGGGTTCGCGATTCGGGAAGTCGCCCGGAAAGCTCCGCGTACCCCTCGAACCCCACAATAAACCCCACAGAGTGCGCGCGCTTCGCTGCAACGCTCCGGGACAGCCTGGGACAAAAAGACCTTACGCCACAACAGGTTAGCTGACTTCCAGGGATCGTGAGAGACCCCCTGAAACCTCACTCGATGTTCTGCACCTGCTCGCGCATCTGCTCGATCGCCACCTTCATCTCGACCGAAATGCCGGTGAGTTCGAGCGCGGCGGACTTCGATCCGAGCGTGTTCGCCTCGCGCTGCAGTTCCTGGATCAGGAAGTCCAGCCGCTTGCCGAGTTCGCCGCCGGCGTCGAGCAGGCGTTCGATCTCGTCCAGGTGAGCGGTCAGGCGCGCCAGCTCTTCGGCGACGTCGATGCGGATCGCGAACGCGGCGGCTTCGTTGAGCGCACGCTCCTGCAGCGCGTCCTGGCTCATCGTCTGCGCGGCGCCGGCCTGCGCCAGCGCCTCATGCCAGCGCTCGAGGAATCGCTGCTGCTGCCGCTGCACCACCGCCGGCACCAGGGGTGCGGCTTGCTGGGCCAGCGTGCGCAGGTGGGCGACGCGCTCTCGCAGCACCGCGACCAGGCGCGCGCCCTCACGCTCGCGCGCGGCCTGCAAGGCGGCCAGCGCCTGGCGCGCGGCGTCGAGCGCGGGTTCGTCCAGCCTCTGCGGTGCCGCCGCGCCGCGGCACCACTGCAAGGCCTCGTGCACCGACAGCCGGTCGGCATCCGCCAGCCCCGAGCGCACCGCGGCTTCGAGCTGTGACAGGCGTTGCAACTGCTCGGGCGTCGGCTGCGGCCAGGCGTTGTCGGCATCGCGCGCGGTACTCAGACGCAACTCGACCTTGCCGCGACGAAGCACGCCGCCGACCAGTTCGCGCAACGCCGGTTCGAGCCCGCGCAGGTCGTCCGGCAAACGCAGCGCAAGGTCGAGAAAACGGCCGTTCACCGAGCGCATTTCGGCACTCACGCCCGCCCCTGCACTGGCGTTGCCGTAACCGGTCATGCTGTAGACTGACATCGAGACTCACGTCGCAGCAAAACCCGATTATGTCCAAGCCCAAACCCGCGCCTTTGCCCGCGGGTACCGTGATCGGCGGCTACCAGATCGTGAAGAAGTTGGCGGCGGGGGGCTTCGGCGTCGTCTACCTCGCCGAAGATGAACAGCGTCATCTGGTGGCGCTGAAGGAATACCTGCCGTCGTCGCTGGCCGACCGCTCGCCGGGCGAACTGGCGCCGCGGGTCAAGCCGGAGAAGTTGCCGCTCTATCGGCTGGGCCTCAAGAGTTTCTTCGAAGAAGGTCGCTCGCTGGCGCAGATCAGTCACCCGAGCGTGGTCTCGGTGCTGAACTTCTTCCGCGAGAACGAAACCGTCTACATGGTGATGAACTACCTCCAGGGCGACACCCTGCAGGACTTCATCGTCACGGCGCGCGACCTGAAACGCGACAAGGTGTTCCGCGAATCGAGCATCCGCAGCCTGTTCGACGAGATCCTGCGCGGCCTGCGCATCGTGCACCAGCACAAGATGCTGCACCTGGACATCAAACCGGCCAACGTCTTCATCACCAACGACAACAAGGCGGTGCTGCTGGACTTCGGCGCGGCGCGCGAGGTGTTGAGCAAGGAAGGCAACTTCATCCGCCCGATGTACACGCCGGGCTTCGCGGCGCCGGAGATGTACCGCCGCGACGGCAGCCTCGGGCCCTGGACCGACATCTACGCCATCGGCGCCTGCATCTATGCCTGCATGCAGGGTTACCCGCCGAACGACGCACCGCAGCGCATCGAGAAGGACCGGCTCGCGTTGTCGCTGTCGCGCCTGCGCAATGTGTACTCCGACAACCTGATCGAAGTCACCGAGTGGTGCATGTCGCTGGATCCGCTGTCGCGCCCGCAGAGCGTGTTCGCGTTGCAGAAGGAGCTGGCGCGCGAAACCGAGCGCCGCTACACCAAACTCAGCTTCGGCGAGCGGCTGAAGCTGCAGCTCGAGAATCTGAAGACCGGCGCCAAAGCCTGACGACGCGCGTCGCGTCGCCGGCTTCTCACCATGCGCTTCTCGGTCTACCAGATCAGCCGCAAGGGCGGCCGCGAGAAGAACGAAGACCGCATGGGGTATTGCTACACGCGCGACTCCGGCCTGTTTGCGCTGGCCGACGGCATGGGCGGTCACCCGGAAGGAGAGGTCGCGTCGCAACTCGCCTTGCAGACGTTGGCCGCACGGTTCCAGCACGATGCCAAGCCCACGCTCGCCGACCCGTTGCGCTTCCTGCACGACGCCATCCTGTCCGGCCACCACCAGCTGCTTCGCTACGCCACCGACAAGTCGCTGATCGACACGCCGCGCACGACCATCGTCGCTTGCGTGCTGCAGGGCAAAACGGCGCACTGGGCGCATTGCGGCGACTCGCGCCTGTACCTGCTGCGCGGCAACAAGCTGGTCGCGCGCACGCGCGACCATTCGTACTCGGAGCTGCAGGACACGCTGTCGCAGGTGGTGCCGATGGCCGAGCGCTTCAACCGCAACGTGCTCTTCACCTGCCTCGGCTCACCGGGCAAGCCGGTGGTCGACACCGCAGGCCCGCTGCTGCTGCAGCCGGGCGACCGTCTGCTGCTCTGCTCCGACGGTCTGTGGGGCGCCCTGAGCGACGCCGTGATCGTGCGCGAGTTTTCGCGCCGGCCGGTCGCCGAAGCGGTGCCGGAGCTGGTCGAGCAGGCGCTGCGCGCGGGCGGCGCCAAGAGCGACAATGTGACCGTGCTGGCGATCGAGTGGGAAGCCGCCGAAGACCACGACAGCCAGATCGGCGTCTCGACCCGCTCGCTCGGCGACGAGGTGTTCGCCTCCACCATCCAGACCGGCATGATCGGCGACCTGCCGGACGAACTCGACGACGCCGAGATCGAACGTTCGATCAAGGAGATCAACGAGGCGATCCGCAAGTCCACCCGCAAGAAAACCCGCCCGACGTGAACCCCCCGACCCTCCCTGTGCGCGCCAGCGGCCGCGCGAACGACACGCTGCGCGCGGTGCAGATCCAGCGCGGCTACACCAAACACGCCGAAGGCTCGGTGCTGGTCGCCTTCGGCGATACGCGGGTGTTGTGCACGGCCTCGGTCGAAGAGAAGGTGCCGCCGCACAAACGCGGCTCGGGCGAAGGCTGGGTGACGGCCGAATACGGCATGTTGCCGCGCGCCACCCACACGCGCGGCGACCGCGAGGCGGCCAAGGGCAAACAGAGCGGGCGCACGCAGGAGATCCAGCGTCTGATCGGCCGCTCGCTGCGCTGCGTGGTGGACCTGGCCGCCTTGGGCGAACGCACGATCACGCTCGACTGCGACGTGCTGCAGGCCGACGGCGGCACACGCACGGCGGCGATCACCGGCGCTTATGTCGCTCTGCACGACGCGGTCGTGGGCCTGCGCACGCGCGGGCTCTTCGCCGGCAACCCGCTGCGCGACCATGTCGCGGCGGTGTCGGTCGGGCTGCACAGCGACACGCCGTTGCTCGACCTGGACTACGCCGAGGATTCGAGTTGCGACACCGACATGAACGTCGTCATGACCGGCAGCGGCGGTTTCGTCGAGGTCCAGGGCACCGCCGAAGGTGCGGCCTTCACACGCGCGCAAATGGATGCGCTGCTCGCCCTCGCCGCCAAGGGCATCGCCGAGCTGGTGGCGGCGCAGAAGAGAGCACTCGCGGCGTGAAGCTGATTCTCGCGTCCAACAACGCGAAGAAGCTGATCGAACTGCGGGCCCTGCTCGACGGCCTGGATGTCGAATCGGTCGCGCAGGGCGGCCTCGGTGTCACCGAAGCCGACGAGCCTCACCCGACCTTCGTCGAGAACGCGCTCGCCAAGGCGCGGCACGCAGCGCAAGCCACCGGCTTGGCCGCGATCGCCGACGACTCGGGTTTGTGTGTCGATGCGCTCGGCGGCGCGCCGGGTGTCGCGTCGGCGGTCTATGCACCGGCGCCGGCCCTGCACGGGGATCGCGAGACGCAGCGTCGGGCGCAGGACGCGGCCAACAACACGCTGCTGCTGCAACAACTGCATGGCGTGGCGGATCGCCGCTGCCGCTTCGTCAGTACGCTCGTCGCGTTGCGTTCGGCGACCGACCCCGAGCCGTTGATCGCCGTCGGCCGCTGGCCTGCGACGCTGCTCGACGCGCCGCGCGGGGAGGGCGGTTTCGGCTACGACCCGTTGGTGTGGATCGAGAGCGAGCAGGCGAGCGTGGCCGAGTTCGCCGCCGACGTGAAGAACCGCCTCAGCCACCGCGCGCTCGCCGCGGCGCAGCTGCGCACGCTGATGCGCGACGCGTGGCGGCTGTGAGCAGCGCGCCGATCCGCATTCACCGCGCGGGTTCAGTGGCGCTCGCCGCGTTGCCGCCGCTGGCGCTGTACGTGCACCTGCCGTGGTGCCTGAAGAAGTGCCCGTACTGCGACTTCAACAGCCATGAGAAGGAGGGCGCAGTGCCGGAGTCGCGCTACCTCGACGCACTGGTCGCCGACCTCGAAGCGGCGCTGCCGCAGGTGTGGGGCCGGCGTGTGTCGAGTGTGTTCATCGGCGGCGGCACGCCCAGCCTGTTCTCGCCGCAGGGCATCGACCGCCTGCTCGCCGACGTGCGTGCGCGCCTGCCGCTCGAACCCGGTTGCGAGGTGACGCTGGAGGCCAACCCGGGCACTTTCGAGCGCGAGCGCTTTCGCGCCTTTCGCGCCGCCGGGGTCACGCGGCTGTCGATCGGCGTGCAGAGTTTCGACGACGCCGCGCTGCATGCCATCTGCCGCGTGCACGACGCGCGCCAGGCGCGCGCCGCGGTCGAGGAAGCCGCAGCCACCTTCGAGACCTGGAACCTCGACCTCATGTACGCGCTGCCCGGCCAGACGCTGTCTGCGCTACACGCCGACCTTGACGCGGCGCTTTCCTATGCGCCGCCACACCTGTCGCTGTACCACCTGACGCTGGAGCCGAACACGGTCTTCGCGACGCATCCGCCGGAACATCTGCCCGACGACGACCTGGCGGCGCAGATGCTCGATGTGGTGACCGAGCGCGCCGCCGCTGCGGGCCTGGCGCGCTACGAAGTGTCGGCCTACGCGCGGCCGGGCCACCGCTGCGTGCACAACCTGAACTACTGGCAGTTCGGCGACTATCTCGGCATCGGCGCCGGCGCGCACGGCAAGCTGAGTTTTCCCGACCGCATCCTGCGCCAGACCCGTTGGCGCGACCCCGAAACCTACATGCAACGCGCGCTCGAAGGCCGTGCGGTGTCCAACGAGTCGCCCGTCGCCGCCGCGCAGCTGCCGTTCGAGTTCATGCTCAACACGCTGCGGCTGCGCGAAGGTTTCGAGCTCACGCTGTTCGCGCAGCGCACCGGCCAGTCGGTCTCGACGATCGCCGCCCATCTCGACGGCGCCGAGGCGCAAGGCCTCATCGAACACTCGCACGGCCACGTGCGGCCGACGGCGCGCGGCTTCGACTTCCTTTCGGACTTGCAGCAGCGCTTCCTGCCTTGACCTGCTCGAGCTGGCGCTGCGACTGCGCCATCTGCTCATGCAGCCAGCGCCTGAAGGTCGCGAGCGGTGGCCAGTCGGCCAGGGCCGGCGGGTAGGCGATCCAGTAGGCATCGATATCGGCGTCCTTCAGCACCGCGTCGGCCAGGCGCACGAGCCGCCCTTCGGCGAGCGCGTCGGCGGCGAGCAGTTCGCGCGCCAGCGTGATGCCCAGGCCCTGTTCGGTGGCTTGCAGCATCAGCCCGGCGTCGTTGAAGCTGGCGACCGGCCGGGTCGCGATCTTCAGCCCGGCTTGCGCGAACCAGCGGTCCCAGTACTTCGCCGCGCCGAGCAGCGGCTCGTCGGCCATCGCTTCGGGCCCGCGGCCGCGCAGGCGCAATGCGGCCTGCGGCGGGCCCAGCGTGATGAGCGGCGATTCGGCCAGCTGTTCGGCCACCAGCCCGGGCCAACGCCCTGCACCCTGGCGCAGCGCGCAGTGCAGGCCGTCGCGTTGCAGGTCCACCAGGCCTTGCGAGGCTTCGAGCTGCAGCACGATGTCCGGATGGCGCGCGCGCCACTGCGTCATGCGCGGCAGCAGCCAGCGTTGCGCAAACGACGGCAGCAGCGTCACGCGCACCAGATGGGCAGCGCCTTCGGCGGCCGCCTGCGCGGCGCGCACACCGTCGTCGATCTGCGCCAGCGCCGGCTCCACCGCGCGCAGCAGCGCGGCACCGGCGGCGTTCAAGGCGACCCGCCGGCCACGGCGGTCGAACAGCTCGAAGCCGAGCTGTTCCTCGAGCAGCTTGATCTGCTGGCTCACCGCGCTGTGCGTCAGGTGCAGTTGATCGGCCGCCGCGCGCACGCTGGCCGCTCGCGCAACCGCACGGAAGGTGGGCAGAGTGGTCAGTGGCAGGCGCGCCATGTTGGTAAGCATAGCTGAACAAACTGGCCGGAAGAGACCGCTTTTCTCGGGGCAGCTGGTCGCATAACCTGCACAGCACACCCCAGGAGATCACCATGACGACCGCCGCCAGCTGCTGCCCGCGCACCCTCGCGCTGTGGACACCGCCGCATCAACGTTTCGCCGCTGCCGTTTCCGAGGTCTTCTGGCGCATGCACGATGCCTGGCGCGCGGCCGCGCAGCGCCGCCGCGAGCAAGCCGACGTCGAGATGCTCGACGAGCTCGACGACTACCTGCGGCGCGACCTCGGCCTGGGCGAGCGCGCTGCACCCGCGCTGCTAGGCTGGCCGCGCTACCCATGAGCCGCGCCGATCGGTGCTGCCAGCAGCACCACCAATGCCCCATGGCCGCCGTCGCTCGCGCGCGCCTGCACGAAGGCGAGCACGGCCTGGCTTTGCACCAGCCAGGCGCGCACCTTGGTCTTGAGCACCGGCACCCGCCCGGGCGAACCGCGCCCCTTGCCATGCACGACACGCACGCAGCGCACGCCCTTGCGCCGGCAGCTGCCCAGGAACTCGCCCAGCCGCAGGCGCGCGGCGTCGCGTGTCAGGCCGTGCAGGTCGACCTCGGCCTGCATCGCCCATTCGCCGCGGCGCAGTCGTCTCAGTACCTCAGGGCCGAGATGGCGGCGCCGGAAACTCAAGCCCTCGTCGGTGTCGAGCAGGGTCTCGACGTCGATCTCGTCGGACCAGGTTTCCAGCAGCGCGGCGCGTTCGTCGGCCTCACGCTGGCGCGGTTCGGGCGGCGGCGGCGGCAGGCGCTGGGCGACCGCGCCGCGCGCCGGCAGCGGCGTCACCGGGCCGACCGTGAGTGCGAACAGGCGCCGCTCGCGCTCGGCACGGGCGGCTTCGGCCTGCGCCTGTTCGGCGTCGGCGCGGCGCTGCGCGAGCGTGCGCCTGATCGTGTGCAGTGCGTCGTCGTTCACAGCAAGCCGCGTTCGGCGAAGGAGACGACATCGTTGCCGCCGACGACCAGATGATCAAGCAATCGCACATCGACCAGTTGCAGCGCGCTCTTGATCTGCGTGGTCAGGAACTCGTCGGCGCGTGACGGCTCGGCCGCACCCGACGGATGGTTGTGCGCCAGGATCGCCGCGCCGGCGTTCAGCGCCAGCGCGCGTTTGACGACCTCACGCGGATAGACGCTGGTCTGCGCCAGCGTGCCGCGAAACAGCTCCTCCAGCGCCAGCAGCCGGTGCTGGGTGTCGAGGAACAAGACCGCGAACACCTCGTGCGGCAGGCCGCGCAGGTGCAGCGCGACGTAATCCTTCACCGCCTGCGGGCGGTCGAAGACCGGCGCGGCGGACAACGGCTGCGCGAGCGAGCGGCGCGCGATCTCCAGCACGGCGGCGAGTTCGGCGCGTTTGGCCGGCCCCAGGCCCTTGACCCGCTGCAGGTCCTTCGGTGTCGCACGCAGCAGGCCGGCCCAGCCGCCGAACGCATCCAGCACCTGTTGTGCCAGTTGCAGCACGCCGGTGCCGGCGATGCCGGTGCGCAGCAGCAGCGCCAGCAACTCGGCATCCGCCAGCGCCTGCGGGCCGCGTTGCAGCAGCTTCTCGCGCGGCCGCGCGTCGGCGGGCAGGTCCTTCAGCGACATGGCAAGGCTTTCGAGAGGGCCCGCAAGTAAAATCGCGGCCAGTCTAGCGCTCGCTAACCAACTCCCCGTGACCCTTGTGATCCAGCCCGGGTCCTTCCTGACCCTGCACTACCGCCTTGCCGGCCCCGACGGCGCGCAGCTCGTCGACACCTTCGCCGGCAAGCCGGCGACGCTGTCGCTGGGCAAGGGAGAACTCAGCCCCGCGATCGAAGCGCGGCTGCTCGGCCTGGCCGAAGGCGCGCAGGCGAGCTTCGACTTGGCGCCGGGCGAGGCCTTCGGCGCACGCAAGCCGCAACTGGTGCAGAAGCTGCGGCTCGCGCTGCTGCACGAACTCGGCGATCCGGATGCGCGTTACGCCGTCGGCGACGTGGTGCAGTTCCCGACCCCCGACGCCAGCGCGACCTACGCCGGCGTGGTGCGCGAGACCGGCGACGATTGGCTGCTGTTCGACTTCAACCACCCGCTGGCCGGGCAGCCAGTGCGCTTCGACGTGCAAGTGATCGGCATTCTTTGATGAGGCCCCCACGCTCGCTTCGCTCGCTGCCCCCCGAGGGGGCGCGTCAGTGCCTTCGGGCGGCCGGGCGGCACTGACATGAACACGACTCTCGAAGACATCGTGCTCGCCGAGCCGCGCGGTTTTTGCGCCGGGGTCGATCGTGCGATCGAGATCGTCGAGCGCGCGCTGGCGAAGTTCGGCGCGCCGATCTATGTGCGCCACGAGATCGTGCACAACACCTACGTCGTCAACGACCTGAAGGCGAAGGGCGCGATCTTCATCGAGGACCTGGCCGAGGTGCCGCCCGGCGCGACCCTGGTGTTCAGTGCCCACGGCGTCAGCCAGGCGGTGCGCCGCGAAGCGGCGGCGCGCGGCTTCTCGGTCTTCGACGCCACCTGCCCGCTGGTGACGAAGGTGCACGTCGAGGTCGCCAAGCTGGCGAAAGAAGGCTACGAGTTCATCATGATCGGCCACAAGGGGCACCCGGAGGTCGAGGGCACGATGGGGCAGCTGAATCACGGCATCTACCTGGTCGAAGACGTGGCCGATGTCGCGACCGTCGCGCCGCAGGGCGACAAGCTCGCGGTGGTGACGCAGACCACGCTGTCGGTCGACGACGCGGCCGAGATCCTCACCGCGGTGAAGGCGCGTTTCCCGCATGTGCGCGAGCCGAAGAAGCAGGACATCTGCTATGCGACACAGAATCGGCAGGACGCGGTGAAGCTGCTGGCGCCGGCGGTCGACGTCGTCATCGTCGTCGGCAGCCCCACCAGCAGCAACAGCAACCGCTTGCGCGAAGTGGCGCAGCGGCTCGGCACGCCGGCCTACATGGTCGATGCGGCGAGTGACCTCGACGCCGGCTGGTTTGTCGGCCATACGCGCGTCGGGCTCACCGCCGGCGCGTCGGCACCCGACATCCTGGTGCAGCAGGTGATCGCGCGCCTGCGCGAACTGGGCGCGGTGAGCGTGCGCCGCATGCCCGGCGCACCGGAGACGGTGCACTTTCCGTTGCCCAAGGGGTTGAAGCTCGATGCTTGATGTGCAACTGCTGCGCCGCGACCTGGACGGCGTGATCGCGAAGCTGGAAACCCGCCAGTCGCCGCAGACTTTCCTCGATCGCGAGCGCTACGGCGCGCTGGAGGCCGAGCGCAAGCGGGTGCAGGTAGATGCCGAGAACTTGCAGGCCCAACGCAATGCGCTGTCCAAGCAGATCGGCCAGCTGAAAGCCAAGGGCCACGATGTGTCCGCGGTGATGGCCGAAGTCGCGGGCCTGGGCGAACAGCTCGCCGACGCATCGGCGCGCAACGACGAGGTGCAGGCGCAGATCAACACGCTGTTGATGAGCTTGCCCAACCTGCCGCATGCGAGCGTGCCGGTCGGTGCCGACGAACGGGCGAACGTCGAAGTGCGGCGTTGGGGCACACCGCGCGCCTTCGACTTCACGCCGAAGGACCATGTCGATGTCGGCACGCCGCTCGGGCTGGACTTCGACACCGGCGCCAGGCTGTCGGGCGCGCGCTTCACCTTCCTGCGCGGCCCGGCGGCGCGGCTGCACCGCGCACTCGCGCAGTTCATGCTCGACCTGCAGACCACCGAGCACGGCTACACCGAGTGCTACACGCCCTACATCGTGAACCGCGAGATCCCGGAAGGCACCGGCCAGCTGCCGAAGTTCAAGGACGACATGTTTTGGGTCTACCGGGGCGGCGATGAACAACAGGGCGAGCAATACCTGATCGGCACCAGCGAGGTCACGCTGACGAACACCGTGCGCGAGCAGATCCTGGATGCGGCGCAGCTGCCGATCAAACTCACCGCGCACAGCCCGTGTTTTCGCAGCGAGGCCGGCTCGGCCGGGCGCGACACCCGCGGCATGATCCGCCAGCACCAGTTCGACAAGGTCGAGATGGTGCAGATCACGCACCCCGAGCAGAGCTACGACGCGCTCGAACAGATGGTCGGCCATGCCGAAGCGGTGCTGCAGAAGCTGGAGCTGCCTTACCGCGTGATGCTGCTCGCCACCGGCGACATGGGTTTCGGCGCCGCCAAGACCTACGACCTCGACGTCTGGCTGCCGGCGCAGGGCACCTACCGCGAGATCAGCTCGTGCAGCAACTGCGAGGCGTTCCAGGCGCGGCGCATGCAGGCGAGGTTTCGCAACGCCCAAGGCAAGCCGGAACTGGTGCACACGCTCAACGGCTCGGGCCTGGCGGTCGGCCGCGCACTGGTCGCGGTGCTGGAGAATCACCAGCAGGCCGACGGCAGCGTGCGCGTGCCTGCGGCCCTGCAGCCCTACCTCGGCGGCGCCAGCGTGCTGCGTGCATGAATGACGCGCTCGCGGCCGAGCTGCTGCGCGCCTGGGACACCGGCACGCTGATCGAGCCGCTGCCGTCGCAGCGCGGGCTCGACCTGCCAGCGGCCTACGGCGTCGCCGAGCGTTTGATCGGGTTGCGCGAAGCGCGTGGGGAACGCCGCGTCGGCTGGAAGATCGGCTTCACCAACCGCACCATCTGGCAACGCTACGGCGTGCACGCGCCGATCTGGGCGCCGGTGTGGGACACGACGCTGATCCGCATGGACGACACGGCCGCCACCGCATCGCTCACCGGCTTGAGCCAACCCCGCATCGAGCCGGAAGTGGTATTCGGTTTTCGCAAGGCGCCGGCGGCGGACCTCGATGCGCACGAACTGCTGGACTGCATCGAATGGGTCGCGCATGGTTTCGAGATCGTGCATACCCATTGCGCCGGCTGGCGATTCGCGCACGCGGCAGACACCGTGGCCGACTTCGCGCTGCACGGCCGGCTCGTGATCGGCCCGCGGGTCGAAGTGCGCGGGTGGCCCTCGATCGCCGGCGACCTGGCGGCGCTGCAGGTCGTGTTGGCCTGCGATGGCCACGAGGTCGATCGCGGCGCCGGCCACAACGTGCTCGACGGCCCGCTGCAGGCGCTGGCCGCCTGGCTGCGCGCGATGGCGCAACACACGCCGCACTGGCGCGTGCAAGCGGGCGAGTTCGTGACCACCGGCACGATCACCGATGCCTGGCCGTTGAGCCCGGGCCAGCGCTGGACGACCACCCTGAGCGAGCCGCGCCTTCCCGGCCTGACGCTGCACACCGACTGACACACCGCGCGCATATACAATGCGCGCCTTCGCGTGAGCGAGACCACATGCGGAAAGGTGGCAGAGTGGTCGAATGCGCCGGACTCGAAATCCGGTTCACGGTTCTACCGTGACGAGGGTTCGAATCCCTCCCTTTCCGCCAGAGCGCCGGGGAATATGCGGGTTGGCCTCGCGTGCCGATTCGAAGTAGTCGATGCACCGCTGAACGGGCCAATCTTTGGGTGGACTGGCCCAGGCTGACGCTCAAACCGAGCTCTTCCTTGGAAGCCAAGCGCGAGTTCAGCTTTGCCGCATTGGCACATAGGGTGAGTTCCCGAGCCGCCTCGCAGGAAAGCCAGGAGGACGCGCGGATCCAGCGGACCGCTCTTCCCCTGCCTGGGCGACATGGCCGGGCACGTGCATGGAGTACCCGGCTGACTCCAACGCCCAGCCGTCGGTGGCCGACTCGGCGGCGAGCCACCGTACGCACTTGCCTGCCAGCCCGCGCTCTGCCGCCACGCGACCAATGCGGTCGCAGGCGTCTGCCGTCAGGCGCAGGGCCAAGCGCTGCCAGCGTTGGTTGATCAGCGGATCGCGCCACAGATCTTCCAGCGCATGCCGCTCGGCCAGGGCGTCTGCAAACCGGCCAGCGGCTAATCGCCGTGCCAGCAGCATGTGCATGAACGCATTAAATGCGTAGCGTGCTTCGCCCGAGGGCATCAAGCCCGCCAGCGCAGCGCAGCGGCGGGCATGCCGGGCGCGGGTGAACTGCAGGCTCAACATTACCTGCAGTGCTTGAACCGGATTCAACACCCGCAGGCGGCTGGGCGGCAAGACCAGCAGCGGCAGCTTGGCAGCGTTTGCATGCGGCATCGGCGTCACGAATGACGTGAGTACGGCAACCCGCGCCCACTGCTCAGCGTTCATCCCGTCGATTTGACCGAGCTTGCCTACCTCGATCTGGCGCACAAACACCATCGCATCATCGACGCCGTAACAGCTCTTTGCCCGATTGGCCCGAGTGCTCATCACCACCAGGTTGCCCGCCGCATACGCAGCATCGTTGAAGACACGGTCCACCGATCCGTCAGACAACTCACCCGTGCCATGCGTCAACACTTCCCGGGTCACCGGACAGACGGCCACATCGATCTGGCGCAGGAACGCCGGGTTCACCTGAGTGCCCTCGAACGCCCGCCCGCGCAGCCAGGCGTTGAGCCGCAGCTGCAACCACTTGCGGGCGAAGCGGGTGGGCTGAAGCGTGCGCCTGCCGAAGCCGGCCCGGCCGGCCTCCCAGCCCTGGCGCACCGGGCTCAAGGGGTGCAGGTGTTCGGGCGGCGGCACGCTGCCGTACTGCGCGTAGTCCCAACCGAGCTCGAAGCCAACGTCGGGCAGATGTCCCTCGGCGGGACGGTGGGTGGAGATTGGGTGCGGTGCGTTGGGTGTCATGGTCGGGTTCCGGGTTGGTGCCGGGCGACACGCCCAGCCGTCCGGACAGCTTCCGACAGGTCGAGCTCAAGGAGTGAGCTACTGCAAATCCGGCACGCAACGCAAGGGTTTCAGCCGATAGCTCGCTTCTTGAGCTTGTCGCGGTTGATGATTTGAAGCATGAAGCAGGAAGGATTTCTCGGTTCCCCTCAGGCGTTGACAGAGGAGAGTGGTTCTGCGGCTAGAGTCCGGGTCGCTCAGCCGGTGAGCGACTCGCCCCGCCGCACGATGACCAAGACCGCCCGCGTCTACAAGATCGAGATGCTCATCCGCAACCGCGGGCACGTGAGCTTTCGGGCTATGTTGGACGAGCTTGAGGTGTCACCGGCCACCCTGAAGCGTGATCTCGACTACCTGAAAGATCGCCTGGGCGCGCCGATCGTCTACGACCGGTTCCTCAACGGCTACAAGTTCGGTCAGGAGTACCGGGGCCAGAAGCACGAACTTCCGGGCCTCTGGTTCAACGAGCGCGAGCTCTACAGCCTGTTGATGGCGTACCAACTCCTGAGTGAGCTGGACTCCGAGGGTGTGATCAGCCGTCACCTACAACCACTGCTGGAACGCATCCACCAGATGCTGAGGCCGGACGAAGTGGACGCAAAGTCGCTGCTCAAGCGCGTGCGCATCATCAACTCGGCCCGTCGCCCGGTGGCGACCAAGTCTTTCGAACTGGTTGTCGATGCGCTGCTTAAGCGCCGCCGAATCCGCATGCGCTACCTCACGCGCAGCCGCGCCGAGGCGTCTGACCGAGACGTGTCGCCGCAGCGCCTGGTGCACCACAGGAACACCTGGTACCTGGATGGCTGGTGCCATCGCACCGAAGGTCTCCGGCGCTTTTCGCTCGATGCGATCGAGCAGGTGGCACTGCTCGACATCAAAGCCAAGGACGTCGGCAGCAAGGCGCTGCAAACAGAGATGGACGCCGGCTACGGCATCTACGCGGGAGCCAAGCGACACTGGGCGACGCTGAGCTTCGATGCGCACGCGGCGCAGTGGATCAGCCAGGAACAGTGGCACGCAGAGCAGTTGGGCCGCTGGACCGACGATCAACGGTACGAACTGAAAATTCCCTTCACTGAGGAGACCGAACTCGTGATGGATGTGCTGCGGCATGGCGGACACGTGAAGGTCGTGTCACCGTCCTCGTTGAAGTCGCTGGTTCAACAGCGACTGCAAGAAGCGCTTGTCGCCAATTCGGTTTGACGGCGCGCAGGCCTCGAAGTCAAACCAACAAGAGGAGAGCACAACCACGGATGAATTCAAGCCAAACCGGCCAAGCCGCAGTTGCATCAACACGGATGCCGGCGCCCGGCGCACATCGTCGTGCGCAGCGAAGAGTGTCTCCTGCACCGCGTGGACCCGTCGGAGACGGTGGCCACCTGATCGCCTGCGATGGTTTCTCCGATCTCGTCCGCAGCACCCCCGCGCGGTTTTTGACAGAGCTGGAAGGGCCAATCGTGGTTCTGAATCGCGCGACTACCAGATCGTCGCCGACACCAACTCCCAGGACGCGGCGTTGCTGCTGGCCATCAAGAGCCAGCGCCGCCGCAGCATCCCCAACGACGACAACATCCGCCTGGGACATCGTGCCGCGATGAACGATTCGTTTTGCTGAACCTGCCCGTTCCAACAAGCACCGAGGGAGCCGACGTGAGTTTTCTAGAGATTGATGGCGTACGCCATGAGGTAGCTGACGACGTGCGCTTTGCCGTTGAGTTGATGGAGTCGGCCTATGCTGCTGAGCGCGGTCCCACCCCGGGCCAAAAGAAGAGCCCGCGCGTGGCCTATCGCTTCCCGGCGCATGGCGACGCCTATGTGGTGCTGCCCTTCAACAAGCGCGACTTTTCGCTGTATGTGCGCGATGTGGCGCGCACTGGCCGACGCTTGTCGGCGTGGTTGCCGAAAGACGCCGTGCTCGACACCTACCCGCCGGCCAGTGCTATCACCTCCCTGGAGTCGGGCAAGGTGCCTTACCTGAAGCCGAGTCGCGACAACCACGTTCTGCGGGTGACCGTGCCGCGTGAGCGCCTGCGTGCGCTGCTTAATGAGTACCTCGCCGTGGTCGAAGAGCCCAGCGTGTCCAATGCGCCCGCAACAGCGCCGCCCGACCCTGCGCCTGCGCCTGCGCCGATCCATGCACCAGCTGCCGGCGCGCGCAAGCCGATAGCGGCAGACGACTTGCGTGAGCAGCTCGACCGGAACTCGAAGATCGGCCGGGCCGGCGAAGAGATCGCGACCGCCTACGAGATTAGGCGCCTGCGCGACTTGAAGTGCCCAAACCCGGAAGAGCATGTGCGCCCGCTGTTTGAGGTTGATGTGGGCCGCGGCTACGACATTGACTCCACCTGGCCCGGTGAGGAGCGCTGCATCGAGGTGAAGAGCACTACGCGCGTGGGCAGCGACATCTACCTGTCGGAAAACGAGCGCGTGGTGCTCAAAGCCCTGGCCGACAAGGCATGGCTCTACCGCGTGCTGGTGACGCCTGATGGCGGGCGTGTAGTGGGTAAACCGCTGCGCAACCCGATCGGTCTTCTAGAGAACTTGGGAATGGCGGTGGCGGTGTGGCGAGCCGCCGACCCATCGGAATGAGCTGCATCGCCCGCTTGTCACTCACCTCAGGGCGATGTGGGGAGAGCGCCGATGAGCGCCGGCTGTGATATGTCGCGCTGACGCGCGCAAAGCGCGAGGCGGTCGCGCTCTTGCCTTGAGCAAAGCTTAGGTGTGGCAGACGCGCGGCTTGGGGTCTGGATCGGGGCCAAACCGCCTAGAACCATGCGGTGAGGGAATGCTTGGCTGGCTCGATATTTGAGCTAGCAGGCTGTTGAAATTCGCTCGTGCAAATGCTGATTCGCGAGCGGGTGGTTATTGATACCTTGCGCGCATCGAAGCGGAGCGAGGTGCTGACGGATGCGCGGAACGGACGGGATGCAAGAAGCG
>Ga0307505_10000242_pt1 | contig 66012 bp, 40 predicted proteins | sample 23_S_MG_FD_202183 | JGI IMG/M metagenome (GOLD analysis project Ga0307505, IMG submission 202183) | Soil microbial communities from Populus trichocarpa stands in riparian zone in the Pacific Northwest, United States - 23_S | ecosystem: Environmental > Terrestrial > Soil > Riparian zone > Trees... | reverse complement strand
CGATGTCCGCGTCGAACCGGCAGTCGCCGTCCGTCACGATGTCCAGCCCCGCCACCTCTTGTTCCCGCAGATACACGGACAGCGCGTCCACATACTGCTCGCGGAACCGCGACGTCACCATCGCGTCCAGGAACGACCGCGTTCCCAGGTTCTCGGTATACCAGCTCGGGCGCGGCAGCGACCCCGTGATGGTGGTGGGCAGCATCTTTCCAGCGGTGGCTTTCAACATGGCAGAGCGGTCCTCACGTATGGCGTTCGTTCGGCAGTGTGGATGGAACTCGTGAAGCGTGCCTCAGACGTTGAGCGCTTCACGACGGCCCGGGAACATACCTGATTTCGACATGCGAAATAGAATTCGCATCAACGAGATAGTGTAGTCAGGAGCGCCCGCAAAAGAAAAGGCCGCGCGTCCCGTCTCAGTAGGCGCGTGTCAGAAGCGCGGTCAACTCGGCCCTCGAGACGTGCGTTCCGACGATGCCAGCGTCCTCCATGATGCCGTGCACCACGCCGGCGACGTCGTCCAGTTCATCAGAAGGCACGCCCACGTCGCGCAGTCGCGTCGGCAGACCCAGCCGCGCCACGAACCGAGCCACGTGATCGGCGCACGCCAGCGCCGCCGAGCCGGGAGCGGCGGCGTCGAACGGCACGCCGCACGCCGCGGCAATGGGCCCGAACCGGTCGGGCGCCAGCGCCGCCATGAACCGCATCGCGTGCGGAAGCGTGATGCAGGACGTCACGCCGTGCGCGACGTTCCACTTCGGCCCGATCTGGTGCCCCAGCGCGTGCGACAGGCCGAACCCTGCGTTGGTCATCCCGAGGACGGACATCCATGCCGCCAGCTGGCAGTGGGCGCGTCGCTCGAGCGCGTCGGGCACGGTCGGGTCCACCGAGTCCGGCAGGTGCTCCAGGAGCAGGCCCAGTCCACGCGACGCCGTCGCATCGCTCAGCGGGTGGTGCCGGCTCGAGTACATCGACTCGACGGCGTGGTCGAGGGACCGCACGCCGGTGGCTGACCACAGCCATTGGGGCGTGCTCAGCGTGACGGTGGGATCGGTAATCACCGTCCGCGGCGCGAGACGCGCGTCGTGGACGGCCCGCTTCGTGCGGGTGTCGTCGTCGGTGACGCCCGCAACCGACGTGAACTCCCCAGCCGACAGCGTCGTGGGGATGGCGATGTGAGGAAGCCACTCGCCGCTCGACGCCTCCAGCCTCGTCGAGTGGAGCGCGTGGATCGCCAGCTTGGCCGTGTCGATCGGGCTGCCGCCCCCGAAGCTCACCACGCCGTCGGCATCGTGCTCACCCAGGAGCCGGGCGAGCTCGGCCACCGACGAGGCTGGCACGTGCTGCCTGGCCCCCGTGTAGACCGCCACGCACCGAGCGCCCATCGGGCGCGTGACGCGGTCGAGCAGACGTGACGCGCCCAACGTACGCCCGGTCACCACCATCGCCCGGACGATGTTGCGACGGACGAGCTCGTCTCCCAAACGATCGACGGCGTTGATGCCTGAGACGACGCGCTCGAGACGCGGGAGCGCGAACTCGCCGGTGAACGCCGTCATGCGCCCAGGGTCTTAGACATCTTGAAGGCCTGAAATAGTAACGAATCGAACATGTTGGCTGGCCTGGCCTTCAAGATGCCTACGCCCGGCGAAGCCGGGCAAAGAGACACTGGCACTAGCGAGGCAAAGCCTCGCTAGTGCTCGAAGTGCGCGCGCGCGCCGCGCCGGAAGTCGGCGTTCGTGCGCGAGAGTGGAATCCCCGCGGTCGCGCGCGGCTGCACGTGGGCGACGGGGACGGCCCGCGGGCGGGGCCGGTTGGCCTCGGGCACGATCACCGGCTCGAGCGTGGCCAGAATGGCCTCGCGCTGATCTTCGTACCAGAACGGCAGGTTGAGACGGGTGCCGAGATCCTGCGGCTCCTCGTCCAGATAGAAGCCCTCCGCCACGTTGGCGGTGCACTCGACGAGGACACCGCCCGGCGCGCGGACGTACATCGAGTGGAAGTAGAAGCGGTCCTTCACCTCGGACGCGTCGGTGTAGCCCAACTCCTCGTAGAGTGCCTTCTGGCAGATCAGCTGCGCGTCGGTTTCGACGCCAAAGGCGATGTGATGGAACGTGCCTGCGCCAAACGTCCAGCTGCCCGGCTCGCGATCCGGCTGATGATGCAGGTCGATCACCCCCGCCGGCCCGCCGCCGGGAAGCGATAGCCGATGGTACGCGCCGTCCACGCCGATCTTCCGGAAGCCCAGCGCGTCCACGAAGAACTGCTCGGTCTCCGCAATCTCGCGCACCGATAGCACCGCGGCGAAGAATCCGCGCAACCCGACATCCGCGCTGACGGCGTCCGTCGTCCACGGCCGTCTGGGATCCTCGGCCTCCATCAGCTCGAAGGACAACCCGGCAGGGTGCTTGACGCGCACGTACGACGCGCCGAAGCGCTCCTGGACCCCGCCCTCCAAGGCGTCGTAACGCTCGAGGTGGCTCAGCCAGAACGGCAGGGAACCCTTCGGCACCGAGTAGCTCACGACCGACACTTGACCGGAGCCGCGACGGCCGGACCTTCGGCTGTAGGGGAACGAGGTCGTGATCGACCCAGGTTCCGCGTCTCCGTTGCCGTAATAGAAGTGGTAGACGGGAATGCTCCCGTCCATCAGTACGGTCTGCTTCACCAGCCGCTGGCCGAGAACCTGGGTGAAGAAGTCGATATCTTCCTGCGCGGCTCCCGGGCAGAGCGTGATGTGGTGGATACCAGTGACCAGCGTGTCCATGCCCTCCTCGCCGGGCTTGCGTCGGCCCCCTACCCGAGAGAGGGCGATCATAAGGCGTCGGCAGCCCCAAGTCGAGCGAACAGCCGCCCGCAACCCCGGCCCCCCTGGCAGCCTGCAGTCGCGTATAATCTCGACGGCTTTCGCATGCCGAAAATACGCAACCCCGAATTCGTCACGTCTCTCCAGCGAGGGCTGCTGGTCCTGCAGACCTTCTCTCGGGAGAACCCGCAAATGACGCTGAGCGAGGTCGCGGCGCTGACCAGCCTGACGCCGGCCACCGCGCGGCGCTCGCTGCACACGCTCGAGCAGTTGGGATACCTGGGTCGCAACGGGCGACGCTTCCTGCTGCGGCCCAAGGTCTTGACGATCGGCACCGGCTATCTCAACGCGATCAACGCGGAGGTCGTCCTCCAGCCCTTTCTGCAGCAGGTCGCCAACGAAGTCGGCGGCAGCTCGTCGGTCACGGTGCTGGACGAGCTGGACATCGTCTACATCGCCCACGCGTCGCTGAACCGGGCCATCCGGCTCACGGCCGGCGTCGGCTCGCGATACCCGGTGTACCCCACCTCGATGGGGCGCGTGCTGCTGGCGTTCCAGCCCGACACGGTGATCGACGCCTACTTCGGGCGCGTCGTCTTCCAGCGGTTCACCGAGCACACCGAGACGAACGAACGCGCGCTGCGCAAGATCCTGTCGGAGGTCCGGTCGAAGGGCTACGCGGCCATCCAAGACGAGCTCGACTACGGGATCGTGTCGGTATCGCTCCCGGTCTTCGCGCCGAACGGCAGGCTGGTGGCGGCCGCGAACTGCTCGGACGTGACGAACCGGCTCGATCGGGACGCGATGGTCAAGGAGCGGCTGCCGGTGCTGCGCCAGGCCGTCCGGCGTATCGAGGGCATGCTGGCCCAGTATCCGGAGCTGACCAACTCCGTGACGGCTATCGGATCGGACTATCTTCGACTGCCGGCCGTCGCCCGGGTCGGCCAGTCCGCTCCCCCACCCAAGGCCAGTCGACGGGTCTCCCCGACCAGCAAACGCGCCTCAGCGCGGTGAGCGTCGAGTCAAGGCGGCCGAGGCTGTCACTCCACGGCCCTCCGTAATCGTAAGGGTGGTGTTCACGAGGGGCGCCTCGATGGTCTCCGTCGTGCCGGCCGGCCACCGAACCTGCACCTGGTCCACGCGAGCCGCGTCTCCCAAACCGAAGTGCGTGCGGATGTCGTTCTGGCCTAGATAGCTGCTGCCGGACTTGACCTCGCGCACCTGCGTCCGGCCCCCGGCCGTGACGGTCACGCGCGCGCCGATGCCGTCCCTGTTGCTCCGCGCCCCCACGAGCCGCACGACGAGGGCGTTGCCCTGGCTGTTGCCGTTTCGAAGCAGTTGGGGCGCCGCGCCGTTGTTGGTGACCAGCAGGTCCAGGTCGCCGTCGTTGTCGACGTCGCCGGACACGAGCGTCCGGCCTACGCCGTCGGAGGCGAACCCGGGCCCCGCGCCGCGCCCCACCTCCTGAAGCCTCCGGCCCGAGGCGTTCCTGAAGAGCAGCTTCCGTTGCGCGTGCGTGGAGCCCGGACGGAATACCGCCGTGTTGTCGATCACGTGCCCGTTGACTATCGACAGGTCCTGCTGGCCGTCGTTGTCGAAATCGAGGAACACGACACCGAACCCGACGTGCGGCAGCGTGGCGGGACCGACGCCGCTTTCCACGGTGGCGTCGGTGAAGAGGCCCTTGCCGTCGTTGCGAAACAGGCTGTGCGTCTCGAACTCGTGATTGGTCACCACCAGATCCAGGCGGCCGTCGCCGTTGTAATCGGCGAACTCGGTGCCCATGCCGGCTCGCGCCTTGCCGTCCCTGGCCACGGCCACGCCGGCGGCCAGACCGACCTCGGTGAAGCGACCACCGCCCTCGTTGTGAAAGAGGAAGTTCGGCACGGCGTCGTTGGCGACGAAGACGTCAGGCCAGCCGTCGTCGTCATAATCGCCCACGGCGACGCCAAGGCCGTTGCCCGCGTGAGGCGCGATGCCGGCGGCGACGCTGGCGTCGACAAACGTGCCCCGGCCGTCGTTGCGGTAGAACACGCTGGCGACGCCCTTGTAGTTCAGCGGATGGCAGTAGACGCGGATCCGCCGCTGCGGATCCCCGCAGAACTTGTTGTTGGCCTTCGGCGCGTCGAGGTAGTTGGCCACGAACAGGTCCAGGTCGCCGTCACGGTCCGCGTCCAGGAAGGCGCAGCTCGTGCTCCACAGCGGCACGCCCACACCGGCCGACCGGGTGACATCGGCGAAGACGCCGTTGCCGGCGTTTCGGTAGAGCGCATTGGCGCCGTAGCTCGTCACGTACAGGTCCACGCGGCCATCGTTGTCGAAATCGCCGGCGCACGCGCCCATGCCGTAGTCGCCCGTTCGAATGCCCGACGCGGCGGTCACGTCCACGAACGATGCGCCCCCGACGTTGCGATAGAGCCGGTGGCGCGCGCGGGCCGCGACCTGCGGGTCCGCGATCGAGCCGCCGTCCACGAGGAACACGTCCAACCACCCGTCACCGTCGAAGTCGAGGAACGCGGCCCCGGAGCCCATCGTCTCCGCCAGGTACTTCTCCGCGCTGGCGCCGTTGGTATGCGAGGCCGCGATCCCCACCGCTTTGGTCACGTCCTCGAAGAATGGCGCGCCGGCTGCCGGCGCGGTTCGGGGCGCCTGCGCCCGCGGCGCCGGCAAGTAGACGACCACCAGCGCCAGCCAGACGGCGACGACCAGCGCACCGCGCGTCATCGAACGGGAACCTTTCGGTCCTCATCACGCAGCGCACGCTCGATGGCAAGAGAGTTCTCGTCGAAGCGGCGACGCTCCGCGTCCATGGCCGCCTTCTGCAACCGCTCGAAGGCGTCGAGCTCGCGCCGTGCGTCCTCGGCGCGGCCCAGACGAAGAAGCACGCGGCTCAGCGCGTAGCGGGCCTCCAGGTGGGCGGGATCCAGACGCACGGCCGCCTGCAGCATCGGCAGGGCACCGTCGTCGTCCGCCGACTCGGCACGGACCTGGCCGAGGGCCGCGAAGGCGGGAGCGCTCATGGGGTCGAGAGCCGCCGCCACGGAATACTCGACCAGCGCATCCTCGGCCCGGCCTTGCGCCCGGTAGACGTCGCCGAGATCGAGATGGGCGTCGCGTGCGTTGGGCGTCAACCTCGCTCGACGCTCGTATGAGGCTGCCGCGAGGTCGAGCTCGAGCTTCCGGTGCTGCAATCGACCGACGACGGCGTGCACCGCCGAGGCCCCGGCCAGTGGCGTCAAGGCCGCGACGGCTTCGTACGCCTGCAGCGCGCCAGCCTCGTCGCCCAGGTCCAACAACAGCCGACCCAGCCGCCACTGGGCCTGGCCCGATTCGGGAAACGCCGCGACCGTGGCGGCCAGCACGCCTCGGGCCGCGAGCGGATCGCCTGACGCAACCAGCACATCGGCCTGGCTCAACCGCGTCCGCTCGTCCGCGGGATTGAGCCGCGCCGCGGCCGCCAGATGCTCGAGGCTCTTGGCGTAATCCTCGATGGCCCAGTACGACAGCCCCAGGAGCCGCTGGATCTCGGACGATGCCTCGCGACCTGGGACCGACGAGAACGCCTGAATCGCGCCCTTCGCATCTTCCTTCCTCAGCAGGGCTGCCGCCGCCCGCGCGCCAGGCAAGGCCAGCGCTCGATCCGTCGTCAGGGGATCGGTGGCGACTGCCGCGCGCAGGCTCGCCACCGCCTCGGCGAACCGCCCCTGACCGACGAGGGCGAATGCGTCGGCGTACGAGGCCGGCGGAAGGAGTGGCGTCTCCGTCGCGGCGTCGTCGATGACGTCAACGGACAGCACCGAGAAACGAGGAGGCGTCGATCCGGACGCGAGGGCCGCGACCGCGCCGACGAGCGCCGCCGTGGCTTGTGCCCGCTCGGGCGCGGCAACGGGTTCGCGCGTGGCGCGGAGGAACAGATAGGCCGCGACGGGCCCCGACGGATCGAGCGCACGCGCGCGGCGGAAGGCCTGCCCCGCGACCGCGGGCTGAGTGGCCCGCTCCGCCGCGAGGCCGCGCAGCAGGTGCACGGGGAACGGTGTGTCGGCAAACGAGGCCGCGGCGTCCAACTGCGCGAGCGCGTCGGCGACGCGCCCGCGCTCGAGATACGCGGCCGCCAGCGTGGCACGCATTTGCGACGCCTGGAGCGGCCCGGCGGAGGAGATCGCGCCGGCAAAGCCGGCCTCGACGCGCGCCACCGCGCCGTTCCACTCCTCCAGGCCCGCGGCCATCGTCGCGATCGCGCGGTCGAGCGACGGCGCCTCGTCGCCGAAGTTGCCGGACGCCGCCTGCGAGAAGGCGATCAGGCCCTCGACGAACGCGTCCTTCGCCTGCGCGAGCACGTGCACAGGCGCAGCAAGAAGGCACGCCGCGAGGAGGGCTGTCGGGAGGTGCAGGTTCGAGCGCCGCACGGCTCTAGTGTAGGACGGTGGCCACGGAAGGAAGCGGCTGGCCGACCGGGCGCCGGGAGCCGCCGTAGCGGCTCCCGGTTCGAGACGAGGAACTACCAGTCGACCGACGCGTTGATGCGGAAGATACGCGGCAAGAGCACCGCGGTCGGCGCCGGCCACGTGGCATTGAGCAGCGTGCCGTACGCCAGGTTGTCGTTCGAATTGAACAGGTTGACGACGTCCAGGCTGAAGTTCGACCGGGTGCGGCCGAAGCGCAAGAGCTTGCCGATCCGCATGTCAATCTGATCGATACGATCGCCATACTGCGAATACGGCTTGAGCAGCGGTACCGTGATGTTGGCCACGGCAGCCAGCGGACGGCCGAGCGTCGAGACGATCGTCGGGTCCGTGGGCTGGTAGATGAAATCGGCCCGCAGCGGAACGCCGGGCCGGCTGCTGAACGTGCCGCTGACCTGCACGTCGATCTTCGGGACCAGGTAGCTGGCGTTGGCTTTGTAGGTCGTGAGCAACGGCTCCACCTGGCGGCAGTACGGGTTAACGGTGCTGGGAATGCCGCCGGCGCCGAGGCCGTTGAGCGTCGAAGCGGCCTGGAACTCGGGCACTGCTGCGCGGGTCTCGCAGAAGTCCTCCACCAGCCTTCCGGAGCTGGTGCCGCCCTGCACGTTGAGGCCGTTCAACAGCCGCGCCTGGAACGTGATGTCGAAGCCGTGCCAGTAGCGGGTGTAGTCGCCGAACTCGTTCGCGGCGTAGCGAACGTTCTCGGCTCGCGTCGCCGCGGCCGCGGTGACATTGTAGAGGTCGCCGATGGTGTAGCCGCCGCCGTTCGGCAAACGCGGATCGGACGGGGCCGTGACGCTGAAACGGCCATAGTCCGCGGCGCTCTGGAGGATGTTGTCGGTCGCGTCCGCACCCTGGAAGATCGGCCACCACCGGCGGTAGTAGCCGGCCTCGACCGACACCCTCGGAATGATCTCGTGTTGCACCGACACGCCCGTCTGCCAGTCGTACGGCCGTGCGCGCCACCCCTGCAGGACCGACGAGTCGAGCGTGGTGACGGCGCGGTTCCGGCCGTAGTTTGGATCACCCTGCCCACACAGGTCCTGGCCGGCCGAGCGGAGATCCTGCACCGCCGGGTTCAGCAGATCGCAGTCCACCCGGTAGTTGCCGTTGGCGTCGGTCCACGGACGGCTGGCAATGGTGACCACTCGTTCCGCCGGGTTCGCGTTGACGAACCTCCCCTGGTTCGACGCCGGGTGCAGGTAGCGGCCGACGTTCGCCTTCAGCGAGGTCTTGCCGTTGCCGAAGACGTCATAGGCGAAGCCGACGCGCGGGCTGATGTCGAGGTAGGCGTCCACGCCCTTGGACTTGGGAATAGTGAATTCGGCCGGCCACCAGACGTCCTGCGGAATGACCTGCTCCGGGAACTGGCTGTAGGCCCGGTCGAAGCGCACGGCACCCTGCACCGTCGCCCGCCCCACCGTCCAGGTGTCCTGGGCGAAGAACGCGGCGTAGCCGGTGCGCACCTTGCGCGTCCAGGGGCCGGCCTGGACTGTCACCTGGTTGGCTACGCCGTAGCCCTGCTGCAGGCCGGTCAGCGGGTTCACGCCGGCGCCAAACCGGTAGGTCATGCGCTGGCTGTTGGTGATGATGTCGAACAGGTTGTCGTCGTCGCGGTGAAACGCGCCCTGATACCCAAACTTCACGTTGTGGGCGCCGGTCACGTAGCTGGCCGACCCGTTCCATGTGTGCGCGAAGATGTAGCCCGTCGGCCAGTTCGACGAACGGTACTTCAAGCCGCCGGCGACGGTCAGACCACCGGGCGTGGCACCGTTGACACGGTTGCCGCTGGCGTCGAAGAACTGAGCCGTCTGCTCCTGCGCGCGGACCAGGTTGGCCGTCTGGTTACCGGGCCGTTCCGTGTAGCCCCACTGCGAGATGTAGGTGCCGAACCCGGCCTCGAGCAGCAGCTTGTTGGTGGCCGTGCCCGTGTACTTCACCTGCTGAATCTTCTGGTGGGTGCTGGCGTAGTCGCCGGTCTCTGGCGAGTTCGGCCCGGCTCCGAAGAAGCCGTTCACCTGGCTGCCGCCGTAGATCCACCCGTCCTTCTGCGAGTTGCAGTTGTCGTCGCTGTCCCACGCGGCGCCCGAACAGTTGGGCTGCTCGTCCCAGAACACCATCAGCTTGTTCTTGGGTGTGAGCTGTGTGGTCAGACGCAACGAGTAGATCTTCCGGTGGTTCTCGACGCGGCCCTGGCGGCTGAGATCGGGCTCGTAGGTCCACTTCGTGGCGTCGCCCGCGTTCTTGTTGGCGAAAATGCCTGGCTGCGCATCGGCGGCGTCGACGCCGCGATAGTTGCCGAAGAACCACATCCGATCGCGGAAGATCGGTCCGCCGAGCGAGGCCTGGTAGTCGCGCGTGAGCAGGGCTGGCGCGTAGCGGCCGAGCACGCTCAGCTGCTTGTCGTCGTAGTTGTTGCCCTGCATCTTGTCGTTGAAGCCGGAGAACAGCACGGCGCCGCTGAAGATGTTGCCGCCGGCCTTCGGGATGATCTGCATCTGCGGACCGCCGGTCTCGGCCTCGCCGAGGTTGGCGGAGATCGTGAAGGTGACCTCCTGGGCGTTCTGCAGGTCCGGGATGTAGCCCGACACGCCCGCGCCGCCGCGCGACGCGCCGGTGTTGATGCCGTCCACGGTCAGCCGCCCATCCTCCGTGCTGCCGCCGTGCGCTGTGAAGAGCAGCATGCCGGGACGCAACTGCGCCTGGCCGTTGCCGGCGACGACGCCGGGCGCCAGCTGCAGCACGTCGTTGTAGGAGCGGGACGTCGGCAGCGTCTGAAGGACGTCGCCGTCGATGACCTGCCGCCGGCTGGCGCTCCGCACGTCGACGATTGGCGACTCTCCCGTCACCGTGACCGTCTCCTCCAATGCGCCCACGCGCATTTCGGCGTTGATCGTCGCCGTGATGGCGGCCGTCAACTGGATGTTCTCCTGCCTGACCACGCTGAAACCAGGCAACGTGAAGCTGACGGTGTAGTTGCCCGGGGGCAGCGCGACGATGTTGTACTGGCCCGATCCGTCGCTGACGACGGTCCGCACCTTCTCGAGGAGTACCGAGCTGGACGCCTCGACGGTGACGCCTGGAAGTACCGCGCCCGACGGGTCTTTGACGACCCCGGCGATCGTGCCGTCCTGTGCGAGCGCGGCCGCAGGCGCCACCAGCCCCGCCAGGATGACCAATGTCCTCACTAGACTACGCATCCGTCCCCCTTATCGCCCCGCTTCGTTCTATTCAGGTGCACACCGCCGCGAGTGGGATCATCCGCCGGCCTGAGATGTCAGAAATTTCGCATGTCGAAGACAATTTCCCAGATGGACGAAGAGGTATACAGCCGTCTTTCCGTCCTGTCAAGGCCGGAGTAGTAGAAACGAAGTAACCCTGTAGGGTTAGGGAACGACGCGAATCGACCGCAGCGCCTCGGCGGCCGGCGCGAACGTGGGATCGACGCGCAAGGCGGCCTCGAATTCACGGGCGGCCTCTGCCGGGCGGCCCTGCTCCAGGCGCAGGAGGCCCAGATTGGTCCTGGCCAGCAGGTTCTCCGGCTGATCGATGAGGACGCGCCGCAGCTCCGCAATCGCCTGGTCGGTTCGCCCCTGCCGGGCGAGGGTAGTGGCGAGGTTGCTGCGGGCGTCGCTCAGCAGCGGGTCGCGCTCGAGCGCCCGCCGGTAGGCCGCGATGGCGGCGTCCACGCGACCGGTACGGGCCATCAGGAGTCCCACGTTGAAGTGGGTGACCGGGTCGTCCACGCCTCGAAGGGCCTGCTCGAAGTAGGACTCGGCCTCGTGGTAGCGGCCAAGCGCGCTCAAGCAGGTGCCGATCTGCGCCAGCACCTGGTAGTCGCCGGGCACCAGTTGGTGGTAGCGCTGGAAGTACGGCAACGCCTCGTCGTCTCGCCCGAACGCGCGGAGAATTCGCCCCATCTTGGCGATGGCCTCGGGGTTGTCGGGGTCGAAAGCGAGCGCCCTGCGTGTCAGGAATTCACTCCACTGGGCGTTGGCCGACAGCGTCGCCTCGGATGCAAGGCGCAGCAGCAGCGTGCTGTTGCGCGATTCGCGCGCCAGGGCGTCAACCATCGAATCGGCGTAGGGCGTGAACTCGGGCAGCCTGGCGGCGCGGCTGACCGCACGCGCCGCGTCGGCGTCCTGGCCGAGCGCGCGATACGCGTCCCCCAGCAGCCGCAACGGCGCCCCGAAACCTGGCACCCTGCCGACGATCGGCTCGAGCAGACTGACCGCTCCCACAGGGTCCCCTGTATACAGCGCCACCCGCGCGAGCCCCATGCCGGCGTAGGCCGAGAGCGGCACCTCGACCGTGTGGGACGGTGACTGCTGATCGGACGGCGGGTCCTCGAGCTGCTCGGCACGCCTCCACGCGGCCGCCGCCTCCTCGTAGCGTCCTGCCTTGAACTCGGCGTCGCCCAGGCGTAGCCAGGCGGGGCCATAGGTGGGCTGGGCGTCCAGGACACGGCGGAGACGCGCGACCAAGGCGGCGCCGCCGCCACGCTCGCCATCGATCACGGCGCGGTAGTAGACCCAGCGCCAGTTCTCAGGCTCCAGTTCGATCGCGACGTCGTAGCAGCGCTCGGCCTGGCCGAAGAGGATGTCGGCGTGATAGGCCAGGCAGAGTGGGCCGACTGCCGCGATTGAGGTCGGCTGCCGCGCGGCCACGGCGAAGGCGTTGCGCACGTGCTCGGCAATCGCGGGGGTGGTGGCCTCCGGCGGCGCCGGAAGCCGTTCGCGCGCGGCAGCCTGTCGCCTGGCGTGCCATCCCCAGGCGCCCGCCGCCACCAGAGCCGCCACCGCAAGCACGAGGAGCAGTCGCGGACGCGGCACGGGCCTGGACTCAGCGTGAAGGAGCCGGGGTGGCCTGCCGCTCCTCGACGCGCGCGGCGCTGAGCATACCCCGTATGCCTTCGTTGCCCTCGTGGCAGGCGTACTCGAAGACCGGCTGCGCGTCGTCCCGGGTGAGGCGCATGCCAAAGGTCCACCGTGCCGTCATCATCGCCCCTCCCCCGACAACTTGACGCCTGCGCTGACCATGGTGTCAAGTTTTCCCGCCCCGCGTCAGCGGGGCAAAAAGATAGAGGTTTAGCGAGGCGAAGCCTCGCTGAACCAGGCCATGACCCGCCCCAGGCGATCGAAGGGCCGGTTGATGTGCATGCCGCCGGTGACCGCATCCGGTTTGCCGTCGCCGTCCAGCTCGCCCACCGCCACCGACTGCAGGTGCGTGGGCGCGGTGGCGATGCCGTGCAGCGCGAAGCGCATCGCGCCGTCGTTCTCGAGCCACAGGAGGCTGGGGGCGTTGGGGTCGTCCCAGTTGTTGTTCGCCGTCACCAGCAGCACGTCGAGGTCGCCGTCGCCGTCCAGATCCACCGCCTCGGGGCTGGTGGCCCCCTGCAGGTCCACGATCCTGTGGAGCTCGAAGTTCAGGCCCCCCTTGTTCTCCAGCCACTGGACGCCCTGCCACGGCCGGCTGTTCGGCGGAGCGTACTCGAACGCATCGCCGTTGGCGTACAAGATATCGGGATCGCCGTCCTGATCCAGGTCGACCATCGACAGCCAGCTCGACCCGAAGTCGGGATTGGTCGAGCCCCAGATCATCCGCGGCGCGAATGCTCCCGCGCCGTCGTTGACGAAGGCCCAGATCTCTTCCCACTCCTGGCTGACCAGCGACACGATGTCCGGGGAGCCATCGCCGTTGATGTCCGACGGCACGGCGTTGATGGCGCCCGACAAACGCTGCAACACGTGCTGCGCGAAGACCCACTGGCCGCGGTTCTCAAGCCAACTGGTTTCGCCGTCGTCGTAGCCGAAGCCCGCCACGCTGACGTCCAGGTCGCCGTCGCCGTCCAGGTCGGCCGCGCGAGCGTCGGCCACGCGCGCAACATCGGCCACGAGCGTGCGCGTCGTGAACCGCTGGCGCCCGTCGTTCTCCAGCAGGAGCACCGAGCCCACGCGGCTGTTGTTGGGGAACAGGAAGCCGAGCACCGCCACCAGGACATCGGTGTCGCCGTCGTTGTCGAAGTCCACGGCTTCGGCGTGCGCCGGCGCCACGGGCGTGGCGAGCAGTTGCTCCGTGAACACGCCCCGAGGGCTCTGGCGAATCCAGGCGACGTGGTTGCGGAGCGCGTCGCACACCAGCACGTCGCCAAGGCCATCGCGATCGAGATCCGCAATGGTCACGTGGGTGATCTGCGGCCGCTCGTCGCCCTTGGGCGGCAGGCCGATGGGGCGCGATACGAACGTGCTCCACGCCCGCCCCGCCGCGCGCTGGGCCTGATCCGGTGCGGTCGACGTCGAGGGGGCGGACGTGCGCACCAGCCACCAGACGCCCCCCACGACCAACACCAGGGTCAGCGCGACCGCGGCCGACAGCACCAGGACAGCGCGCATCAGCCGCGTTCAGTCAGGCAGACAGTTAGGGGATCCCCTGGCAGAGCGGGACCACGCAGATCGAGTTGAGGGTTCGGCCGACGGGCGGCGGCGTCAAGCCACGTGCCTGCATCATCTGCCGAATGAGGGCGGCCGCCTCCGGACGCTCCACGGCAGACTGCACGCCCACCCGCACCAGACCTTCGGCGTAGTCGATGGCCTGAAACGTCACGCCCGCGACCGGGGCCCCGGGAATGTGCGTGTCGCGGCTTCCGCGATCGCGCGTCTCGAGGTTGGCGCCCCGCTCGACCAGCAGGCGGATGACGTCGGACCGTCCCTTGAGGGCTGCTCCCATCAAGGCCGTCCGCCCTTCGTTGTTCGCGTGGTTGGGGTCCAGGCCCAGGTCGAGAAGCATGCGGACCGCGTCGACATTCTGTGGCGTCGAGCGCTCGTAGGTGACCCCGTCCACCCATCCGATGCCGCCCGCGGCGGTCAGCGCGGAATCGCCGCTCCTGGTCGTGACCTTCGGATCGGCGCCGTGTTCGAGTAGCAGCGTCATCAGCGCCGTGTCGCTCGACTGGGCGGCCCGGACGAAGGGCGTCGCGCCGTCCTCGAAGAACCACTGCATGGTGAAGATGGTGCGCGTGAGCGTGTTGTCCTTGACCCGCAGGTTGGGGTCGGCGCCCTTCTGCAGCAGCAACTCGATCAACTGCAGGTGATCGAGGTCGGCCTTCGGCACCGGGTAGTCGCCGCCTTCGATGTTGCGGTTGTCGGTCGCGAGATAAAGGGGCGTCCACCCGCCCTTGTTCGCAAGGTTGACGTTGGCGCCGCGCTCGACCAGGAACTGGGCCAGCGCGTAGTTGCGGTTGTTGACCGCGGTCAGGAGCGGCGTCCAGCCATATTCCGTCTGCTGGTTCACGTTGGCGCCCGCCGCGACCAGAAGCCGAGCGGACTCGAGGTCTCCCTCGCGCGCCGCGAAGACCAGCGGCGTCAGCGCGCCGCCACCCGAGCCGACCAGGCCCGCCACTACCACCTCGGTGTCGTCGGCCTCCACGGCGCCGACACGATCTGGACCGGCAGCGTTTGGAGGCGCGGCGGCCGGGGATGCGGTCGCGGCCGGGGCCGGCCTCGCCGGGCCGCTTGCGCCGCCACCCTGGGGACGCGCGCGGTCGGGCACGAAGGCGTTACGCGCCCCGCCCAGATCGATGCCGTTCTCGAACTCCCATTCGAGCTGCTGCTCGTAGGTACGCCCTGCGGCAATCGCCCGTTGGTGCCGGCGCTGCGCCTCTTCCACGGCCCGCGTGTTCACGCGCTGGGCCAGATAGTTGCGCGGCAGCCCCGCCGGGCCGGAGCGCGCGCTGTGGTCCGCACCCAACGCCAGCAGCACTTCCACGGCTTTCGCGTTCCGCTGCGCCACGGCCCACATCAGGGCCGTGGTGCCTCGCAGGGGTTCGCGGGCGTTCACCTCGGCGCCCGCCTCGACGAGGACGCGAATCGTCTCGGGCCTGCCGTTCCGCGCCGCGTACATCACCATCGTCTCGCCGCTGGGACCCAGCGCCTTGGCATCCGCTCCGGCCTTCACCAATCGGTCCACGATTCGCGGGCTGCCGTAAAGAGCCGCCATCGCAAGCGGTGTCGTGCCCACGCGGTTCGCCACGTTGGGACGCGCGCCTGCACGAAGCAGCAGATCCACCAGCTCGAGGTCGTCGCGGTAGACGGCCCAGTGCAGGGCGGTGGCGCCGTCGGCCTGCGGCGCGTTCGCGTCGGACGCGGTCCGCAGGAGCCGGCGCACCGTGGCCGTGTCGCCGCGCATGGCCGCGTCGGCCACGTCGCTCGACGCGGCTCCCACACCGACACCGGTGGCCAGCGCGGCCACGAGGCCGCCTACGATCAGGAGGGTTCGCACGGTCGAACGGATCTTAGCGAACTTCGGAATCCGAAACAAATTTCGGCACGAATGGGAGGTTCCAGTCTCCAGTCTCCAGTCTCCAGTCTCCAGTCTCCGGTCTCCGGTCTCCAGTCTTCGGTCTCCGGTCGTCGGTCTCCGGTCTCCGGTCTTTGTCAATCGGGCCCCGCGGAGCGGGGCAAGAGACACGGGACCTCGCGAAGCTCGACGGTTTGAGGCGGCGGGCATCAATCAGATCGAGGAACTCGCGAAACTGCGCGGCTCGAGGTCGCTGATGAAATTGGGCGATGACGTCACTGGCCTTCGGGTTGAGGGCCGCGAACAGCGTGGTCGTGCCGTGGCGTGTGTAGTCATGCGTGCGCCGTTCAAGCGTGCGAGTCACCACGCCTTCGATCTGCTCGTCGGTCACCTTCGCTGCGCGCCCGGCCGCGGTTCGTCGTACAGCCCGTCCAATCGCCCGCGCACGAAGCGGCCGCGCCATTTGCCCCCCGTCGCCGGCGTGACGTGCAGTCGTCGCGCGACTACCCGCACCTCCAGGACTGGAGACTGGAGACCGGAGACCGCAGACCGCAGACCGGAGACCGGAGACTGGAGACCGGAGACCGGAGACTGGAGACCGCAGACCGCAGACCGAGCCCCCTAATCGATGTGCACAATCCCCCGCCGCAGCGCCACGCCGACGGCGGCGGTGCGGTCGGTGACGTCGAGCTTGGCGAAGATGTGCTTGAGGTGGACGGGCACGGTCTCCAGGCTCATGCCGAGAATCACCGCGATTTCCTTGTTCCGCTTCCCCGTGGCCACCAGTTCCAGGACCTCGATCTCGCGACGGGTCAGGTTCCGTTGTCCGGACCGCGCGTCGAGCACCGCCTGCACGTCCGGAGACACCGGCCGGCCGCCCGCATGCACTTCGCGGATAACCCGCAGCAAGTCGTCGCCAAGCGTGTCCTTCAACAGATACGCCGACGCGCCGGCCGCAAGGGCACGGTGGATGTCCTCGTCGCCGCTGTACATCGTCAGCACGATGATCCGGGCGTCGGGCGCTTCGGCGTGGATGACCTTGGTGGCCTCGACACCGCTGACCTGCCCCGCCAGCCGCAGGTCCATCAACGTGATGTCCGGCCGATGGCGCTGGAACTGGGCAATGGCCTCCTCCCCGGTGGAGGCCGAGCCGACCACCACCATGTCGCCGGCGCTGGAGATGATGAGCACGATGCCCTCGCGCACGAGTCGATGGTCGTCGACGCACAGCACGCGAATCCGCGGCTTCATGCCATCACCTCTTCGACCGGCTCGGGTGCCGGCACCACGACCTCGATCCGCGTGCCCCGCCCGGCTCCGCTGACAAGCGTAAATCGTCCTCCCAGCTGCTCCACACGTTCGCGCATGGTGGACATGCCGTAGTGATCGACGTGACCCACCGAGGCATCGGGCTCGAAGCCGGTGCCGTCGTCCACGATGCGGAGCGTCACGGTCTCCGGAGCGTAGTCGAGCGCCACCTGGATCGCGGAGGCATGCGCGTGGCGCGCGGCGTTGGCCACGGCTTCCCGGCCAATCCGCAGCAGGTGGGTTTCCAGATCGGCGTGGCACCGCCGCGGCGCGCCGGTCACCACGCTGGAGAATTGCACGTCGGTTCCGACCACCGCCTCGCGGCCCGACTCGTCGAGGGCATCGCCCAGCGCCCGCGCCTCCAACCGCGAAGACCGCATGTCCCAGATCGCCTGGCGGGTCTCCCGGATGTGCGCCTCGACGAGCCGGCGGATTTCGGTGAGCCGGCGGCGAATCGGCGCGTCGGGCGGCATGTCGTGCGCCACGGCCTGGACCTGCAGCCCGACACCGACCAGGCTCTGAAGCAACGTGTCGTGCAGCTCACGGCTGAGCCGCATCCGCTCGGAGAGCACGGCGGCGAACTGGCGGCGCACGAGGCGTAACCGCAATCGCCACACGCCCCACACGGCCGACGCTCCGGCCGCGAGGCCCAGCGCCGCGAACCACGGCGTCTGGTAGAAGGCAGGCTTCACGGAGAAGGCCCAGACCGCCGACGACGCGTCGCTGGCGCCGTCCTCCAACTGCGCCTCCACGCGGAAGCGGTACGAACCGGGCGGAAGGTTGGTGTAGAACGCGGTTCGGCGGCTGCCGGCCACCACCCAGTCCGCATCGAACCCTTCAAGGCGGTATCGGAATCGGAGCCGATGCGGCGAGGTCAGCGTGACGGCCGTGTACGCGATCTGCAGCCGCCTGGTCCCGGAATCGAGGGCCGTCCCGGCGGACGGTGCCAACCGCCGCTCGTTGGCGACGACGGCTTCGACCTGCGCGATCGGTGGCGACCGCACGTCGTCCAGGCGCCTCGGATCGACCACGGTCAGGCCGCCGCCTCGGACGAACCACAGCGAGCCGCCGGGGGCGCGGGCCGATCCGATGCGACCAACCGGTGCCCCCGCCAGGCCGTCGGACGGCTCATACAGCCGATAGCGAAGCCGGCGGGACGGATCGGCAACGGTCGCATCGAGGTCGGTGCGGGACAGCCGAACCAGTCCACGGTCCATGCTGAGCCAGAGGTGTCGGTCCACGTCTTCGACAATCGACCACACGCGATCGCCGGGCAGGCCCTGCGCGCTGTTGACGGTGGCGATACCCTTGCCGTCGTGGCGACTGAGCCCGTCGCTGGCCGCGATCCAGACGGTGCCGTCCGCGTCTTCGAACAGCGAATGGACCATGCGTGGACGTCCGGCCAGCGCGAAAGGCTCCGCGACCAATCGCTGAGCCTCGCCCGCCATTCCCACGCTGACCCGCCCGTCTGAGTGCCCCAGCCACAGCCGGCCCCGGCGGTCGGCCCGCGCGAAGGTGACACGGGTCGCTCCCTCGACCGGCGAAGGCGCGAGCTGGTGGCCATCCCAATGCAGGACCTCTTTCCCGTCGCCCAGCCACAGTCCGCCGTGGCCGTCCGAGGACAGCGACGTGACGATGAAGGCTGGTGTTGGGGTCTTGGTGACGAGAACGGGCCCGGTGGGGTCCAGACGCCACAACCCTCCAGCGGCGCCAATCCACAGCGTGCCGTCCTCCCCCGTGAAGAACGAGCGCACTTGGGGGGTCGCGACGGGGCTGTGGGCCGGCGGACGGTCGAAGGCCGAACTCGATCGGAAGATGCCGGCGGTGGTGGCGACCCACATGCCGCCGCCGGTGGCGGGTTCGACCGCCAGGACGAAGCCGACATCCTCGGCCGGCGTCAGGCGACGTGTGGTGAACCGGTGCAGGCCGGCGGTGGTGCCGACCCAGATGTTGCCGTCGCGATCCTCGATCAGGGCGAGCACCGAATCCGAGGACAGCCCGCTCCGCAGCGTCGCCCGCTCCACGACCTGGCCATCCCGCGTGCGCCACAGGCCGTCGCCAAACGTGCCCACCCAGAGGTTGGCACGCGAGTCCGACAACAGGCGATACCCGGCGCCTTCGAGCCCACGCGGCGTCGTGGCCGAGTCGAGCCGGCGAAATCCGCTGATCGTGTCCGTGGTCCACACCCGGCCTTTGTCGTCCTCGGTCAGACCCCAGACGTAGCGGTCGGTCTCGAGACGAAAAGCGTCATGCGCGTCCACGCGTTTGAAGACACCCCACCGCGTCGCCACCCACAGTGAGCCGTCCGCCAGAACCTTGGGCTGGAGCACACGCCCCTCCGCGACCGCCCACGGCAGACGGACCGGCCGCCACGTGCCCCCGCGCAGCACGTGCAGGGCACCGTCGGCCACCGCCCAGATGTCGCCGGCCGGATCCTGAACGAGGTCGGTCACCGGGCCAAACTGATCGGAGGTGGCAGCCGTGGGCTGCACGCGCAGGCCGGCCAGGCGGCGGACGGCACCCGTTTCGAAGCCGACCCACAATTCGCCGTTGGCCGCCACCGACAGCGCGGTCACGGCGCCGGCTGGCAGGACGTCGTCGCTGAGGGTATTCCAGGGCGTGAACCGGGCGCCGTCGAAGCGAACGAGCCCACCGCCGGTGCCCAACCACAGATAGTGGTCGGCGTCCTGCACGATGGCATAGACGGAGCCAATCGCCCGCCCGTCCGCGGCCGTCCACGATGTGAGGGAATAGCCGGTCACCGGCGCGTCGATGGACTGAGCGCTGGTCGTGCCGGAGCCGACCCCCACCGTCAGTGCCAGCAGCAATGACATCGACCATCGACGACGCATGCGCATCGAGGTTGGAGCCACGCGGCGGGATCCTACCACCGCGATAGAGCGGCGTGGGCCTGTGCTCGGCCTATGCCAAATTTGTGGTATTGCGGCCAACCGCAGCGAGACTCATACTGCGCCGCCAGTCGGCCTGCACCGCTGTCCAGGTCAGCAGCGCGTTCGACTGCCACCCACGTTCGATGCACAACGGTCCTCGCTGGTTCGTCGCTGGCATGGCGCTGACCGCCGTGGCCTCGCTCGGCGCCTCGCAGGACGCTCGCCCGCGGAGTTCCAGCCCGGCAGTATCGAGGGCGACTGCGCCCCCGGCGCACCAGCAAACCATCGACGCCTACTGCGTCGGCTGCCATAGCAATCGTCTCAAGACCGGGGACCTGAGCCTCGAGGGCATGGCAGTCGAGGGCGCGGCCGCGCGGGCGGACACCTGGGAGCGGGTCGTTCGCAAGCTTCGCATCGGGGCGATGCCCCCGCAGGGCGCCCGGCGGCCAGACCAGCCGGTTCTCGACGGCCTGGCTACCTGGCTGGAAGACACGCTGGACCGCGCGGCCGCCGAACGGCCCGATCCAGGACGACCGTCACTTCACCGGCTGAATCGCACGGAGTACGCCAACGCCGTGCGCGATTTGCTGGGGCTCGACGTGGACGTCTCGTCCCTGCTGCCCCCCGACAACGCGGCCTTCGGTTTCGACAACATCGCGGACGCGCTGGGCAGCTCTCCCGCCTTGTTGCAGGCGTATCTGTCGGCCGCCCGGAGGATCAGCGCCGTGGCCGTCGGCGACCCGCGGGTGAGCCCCGGCAGCCAGACCTACTCCAGCCGCCAGGATCTCTCGCAAGGCCATCAGCTCGATGGGATGCCGCTCGGCACCGTGGGCGGCATTCGCGCCACGCACACGTTTCCCGTCGATGGCGAGTACGAGTTCCAGGTGCGGATGTGGCGCACGAACCTGAGCGCCATACGCGGGCTGGAGAACCCGCACGACATCGAGCTGGCGCTCGACGGCGCCCGTCTCCTCGTCGGCACGATCGGCGGTCCCGGCGACCTGGTGCCCCTGCAGAAGAACCCCACGTTGACGTCGGACACCATCGAAGCACAGCGGCTGCGCGTGCGGGCCCGAGTCAAGGCGGGGCAGCGCGAGCTGGTGGCCGCGGTGCTCGACGAGACGCCGGCGGTGCTGCAGACGGCGCGGCTCCAGCCGTTCATCCGCGACTTCGACAACCCGTTCGGCGCGGAGCGCGCTCCGCACGTCCAGTCGATCACGGTCACGGGGCCGTTCGACGCCACGGGCGCCAGCCAACCACCCAGCACGACCCTGTTCGTGTGTCGGCCCGCGCCTCGCCGAAGCTCGCCCGCATTCGAGGCGAGCGAAGACGGGTGCGCCCGCCGCATCGCGACAACCCTGGCCCGGCGGGCCTACCGCCGCCCGTTGACGCCCGCCGAGACGGATGCGCTGATGGACACCTACCGTCGGGAGCGCGCGTCCGGGACGTTCGAGACGGGCGTTGGCGCGGTGGTGCGCCGCGTGTTAGCCAGCCCCTCGTTCGTGTTCAGGCCGGAGGACGAGCCGGCCGGCCTCACCCCCGGGAGCGCCTATGCGCTCGGCGGCTTCGAGCTGGCGTCGCGCCTGTCGTTCTTTCTGTGGAGCTCGATTCCCGACGAGGAACTGCTGCGCGCGGCCGCGGCCGGACAACTGGCCAGCCCGGCGGCCGTTGGCGCGCAGGTGCGGCGGATGCTGGGCGACCCACGGGCCAACGCCCTCACGCAGAACTTCGCGGGGCAGTGGCTGTACCTCCGGAACCTGCGCGGCATCCAACCCAACACCGATCTCTTTCCCGACTTCGACGACAACCTGCGCCAGGCGATGCGAACCGAGGTCGAGCTGTTCTTCTCGAGCGTGGTGCGCGAGGACCGCAGCGTCGTGGACCTGTTGACGGCCAACGACACGTTCCTCAACGAGCGGCTGGCCCGCCACTACGGCGTGCCCGGCGTCACCGGCTCGCGGTTCCGCCGCGTCCACCTGTCCGATGACGCGCGGCGCGGCCTCCTGGGCAAGGGCGCGATCCTGCTGGCCACATCACACGCCACCACGACGTCGCCCGTCCTGCGGGGCAAGTGGGTGCTCGACAACATCATGGGCGCGCCCCCGCCGGCGCCGCCGCCCGACGTCCCGGCGCTGCAGGAGCCCGTGTCCGGCCAGCCACCCAAGACGATGCGCGCGCAGATGGAGCAGCACCGGACCAACGCGCAGTGCGCGAGCTGCCACAAGCTGATGGACCCCATCGGCTTCGCGATGGAGAACTTCGACGCCGTGGGCGCGTGGCGCACCACCGAATCGGGCACGGCAATCGACGGCGCCGACGTGCTGCTGGACGGTACCCGCGTGGTGGGTGTGAACGGACTGCGGGCGGCACTGGCCGCCGACTCCGACGTCTTCGTGAAAACGCTCGTCGAAAAGCTGCTGACCTATGCCCTGGGTCGCGGGCTGCGGCCGGAGGACATGCCGGTCGTCCGCGCGATCGTGAAGGACGCGCGGCACGCGGGCTACACGTTCTCGTCGATCGCGCTCGGCATCGCCAACAGCGCGCCGTTTCGCATGCGCACGAAGGCGCTGGTAGAAGGCTCGAACTAGACACACGGAAGGACGAACCAGCCATGTTCCTCACCAAGACGGCACTGCCACGGCGAACGTTCCTCCGCGGGGTGGGTGCCGCGATCGGCCTGCCGCTGCTCGATGCGATGGTTCCGGCGGCCACGGCGCTGGCCGCCACGCCGGCCAACACGCCCCGCCGCTTCGGGTTCATGTACGTGCCGCACGGCGCGGACATGGCGTCGTGGACGCCGACCACGGCCGGCACGGGCTTCGCGCTGTCTCCCACGCTCGGCGTCCTGGAACGCCACAAGCCGTCGATGGTGGTCGTCACCAACCTGATGAGGGCCGGCGGTGTGGCCGAGATGCACGCGGCGGCCGCCTCGGGCTGGCTGAGCGGCGCGATTCCGAAACGCACCGAAGGGCAGGACTTCCGCGTCGGCACGACGATCGATCAGGTGCTGGCGCGCCAGTTGGGCGCCGATTCGCCTTTCCCGTCGCTGGAGTTCGCGACCGAGGACTTCACGGGCTACGTGGGCGGCTGCACACCCGGCTACAGCTGCGCGTACATGAACACGATCTCCTGGGCGACGCCGACGACGCCGCTGCCGATGGAGATCAACCCGCGCACGGCCTTCGAGCGCCTGTTCGGGGACGGCAGCTCGGACGCCGAGCGCCGGCGCATCCTGGCCGAGGACCGAAGCCTGCTGGACGCCATCACGGCCGAGGCGCGCGCGCTGCATGCGCGGCTGGGCATCGGTGACCGGGCGCGCGTGGCCGACTACCTGGACAACATTCGCGAGATCGAGCGCCGCATCCAGAAAACCGAGTCGCAGCAACGCAGCGACGTGGATCTGGGCATCAAGCCCCTCGGAATCCCCGCGACGTTCGCCGAGCACACGGCGCTCACCTTCGAGCTGGCCGCCACGGCGTTCCAGGCCGACCTGACCCGCGTCTTCACGTTCATGATGTCGCGCGAGGGCAGCCAGCGCACGTTCGAAGATATCGGCCTCCCCGATCCCTGGCACGTCACCTCCCACCACGGCGAGATTCCGGAGAAGGTGGCGCGCAACGCCAAGATCAACGTGATGTGCCTGGACCTGTTCGGCGCGTTCCTCGACAAGATGGCCTCGACGAAGGACGGCGACGGCTCGATGCTGGACCGGTCGCTCCTCTTCTACGGCAGCGGCATGGGCAACTCCAACGTCCACGCCACCGACCCGCTGCCGATGCTGGCGTTTGGCGGGGGCGCGGGCAAGGGCGCCCGCCACGTCGTGCTGAAGGAGAAGACGGAGATCGGCAACCTGTGGCTGACCGTGGCGAACCGGTTCGGGGGCTCCCTCGACCGGTTCGGGGAAAGCGACGGCACCGTGGAACTGTTCTGATGATCGGACTCTTCAGGTCCGCCCTGCGGGTCGCGGCGGTGGTGTGCGCCGCGGCGGTAGTCGACCTCGACACGGGCTGGATCGGTCAGCGGGCTCTCGCCGCGGACGTGACGCCGCTTGTCGCGGCCGTCAAGGCCGGCGGCCCGGCCGCGCTGCGCGTGGTGGCCGAGCGGCGCGCCGACGTCAACGTGGCGGAGCCAGACGGCTCCACCGCACTGCACTGGGCCGCCCATGCGGGTGATGCCCCGCTCGTGTGGGCCCTGCTCGGGGCAGGCGCCCGGCCGAACGTCGCGAACCGGTACGGCATGACGCCGGTGGCGCTGGCCGCCAAGACCGGTGACACCGCCACGCTGAAGGCGCTTCTCGCGGGCGGCGCCGACGTGAAAGCGGCCGATGCCGCGCTGCGCGACGGTCAAACGTCTCTGATGCTCGCGGCGCGCACCGGACGCGCAGAAGCCGTCGCCCTCCTCCTCGAAGCCGGCGCGAACCCCGATGCCGCCGAGAAGCGCACGGGCACGACGGCGCTGATGTGGGCGGCGGTGGACAACCAGGCCGAGGCCATCGTGGCCCTCATCCGCGGCGGCGCGAACGTCAACGCCCGCTCGCTGGTAACGGCGTTCCCGCACACGCCTCCGGGCGTGATCGGCGACGCCTTGGAAGAGGGCAACTCCTACGTCGGGCAGACCGTCCTGCCGCGCGGCGGGTGGACGCCGCTGATGTACGCGGCGCGACAGGGCTCGACGGCAGCGATCGCCGCGCTGGCCAATGCAAGGGCGGACCTGAACGGCACCGATCCCGATGGCACGACGGCGCTCGGCCTGGCGGTGATGAACGCGCATGCGGAGGCGGCGGAACTGCTGCTCACGCGCGGCGCCAACCCGAACATCGGCGACCGGACGGGCATGACGCCCCTCTACGCCGCGGTGGATCTGCACACCATGCAGTTCGGGTTCGGCCGTCCCAACCCATCGCCGGCACAGGTGGCCGCCAGCATGGACATGGTGAAGGCTCTGCTCGCTCACGGGGCCGATCCGAACGTCCGGTTGTCCTCGCGGATCCTGAAGCGCGTCTACACCGGCGGCGATGGACGGCTGGGCAAGGGAGCGACGCCCTATATGCGGGCGGCCCGAGCCGGCGACGTGCCGATGATGACGATGCTGCTCGCGGCGGGCGCCGATCCCGCTCTCGTGCAGGAGAACGGCAACTCCCCGCTGCTCCTCGCCGCCGGCCTCGGCTACCGCGGGGCCATCGGCGGCACCGAGACGATGGCGCTCGAGGCGATCGGATTCAGCCTCGCCCAGGGCGCCGACATCGACGCCGTGAACGCGGCCGGTGATTCGGCGCTCCACGTTGCGGCCACGACGAACTTCGAGGAGTCGGGAACGGCGGCCGGCTCGATGGCCATCGTGCGGTTCCTCGTCGAACACGGCGCGAAGCTCGACACCCGCAACAAGCAAGGGCGCACGGCTTTGGAATCGGTGGTCCGGGCGCGAGAACACAGCCAAGAGATCGCCGCGTACTTGCAGTCCCGCACACCACTCGCTCGCTGATTGGACGACCTCTCGGCCCTCTACACCGGCGTCACACATCCCTCTCGTTCAGGTTTCTAGGAGGTGGGCAATGCGTTTCGGTTTGAGACTGTTGGTGCTCCTGGCGTGCGCCCTGTCGGTGCCGGTCGGAGCGTTCGCGCAGGCGTCGATCGCCGGCACCGTCAAGGACACATCGGGGGCCGTGCTGCCCGGCGTCACGGTGGAAGCCGCCAGCCCCGAGCTCATCGAGAAGGTCCGGCTCGCCACCTCCGATAGCAGCGGGCAGTACCGCATCGAGAACCTGCGTCCCGGTGCCTACACCGTGACGTTCTCCCTGGCCGGCTTCAGCACGGTCAGGCGCGAGGGCTTGGAGCTGGCGGGCTCGACCACGTTCACGGTCAACGCCGACCTGCGGGTCGGAACGCTGGAGGAGACAATCACCGTCACCGGCGAATCGCCGATCGTCGACGTGCAGACCGCACAGCGGCAGTCCGTCGTGGCACGCGACGTGATCACCGCGCTCCCGACCGCCGGCGGCTACTCCTCGATCCTGTCGCTGGCGCCGGGCATCGTCGGCGGCTCGCAGGACATCGCCACCGGGCCGTGCGCGTGCACGTTCAGCGCCCACGGGGCGCTCCTGGCCGGACGGTCCAACCAGGAAGGCCGGCTGCTATTGGATGGCCTGCTCATCTCGGTGCCACAGGGCAGCTCGTCCAACTACTTCTCGGATTCACGCAACTCGCAGGAGATTTCGGTGACCGTCGCGGGCGCGATGGGCGAGACCGAATCGGGAGGGCCGGTGCTGAACATGGTGCCGCGCTCGGGCGGGAACGCCTTGTCCGGCAGCTTCTACGGCGGCTGGGGGCCCGAGGGCCTGCAGGGCATCAATCTGACGGACGAGCTGAAACGGGCCGGCGCCGTCGCGCCGACGCCGCTGACCAAGAACTACGACTTCAGCGCCGCCTTCGGCGGTCCCATCAAGCGGGACCGTCTGTGGTTCTTCGGGGGCAGCAGGCGCCAGGCCACGTCCCAGTTCTTCGACATGTACCACAACAAGAACGCAGGCGACCCGACGAAGTGGACCTACGAGCCCGACCCCGCCAACCAGGCGATCATCGACCGCGAGAATCACAATTTCAACCTGCGTCTTACCTCCCAGATCACGCCGCGCAACAAGCTGAACGTGTTCTGGGACGAACAGTTCATCTGCAAGAGCTGCGTCAACGGCAGCCAGCAGGCGCTGTCGTCGCCGGAAGCCCGCGCGAGGGGCGACCAGTGGCCGGTGCAGGTGGCGCAGGTGGCGTACACCTCACCAGTCACCAACCAGGTGCTCCTGGAGTTCGCGTACGGGTCCTACCGGGCCGACTGGGGCGGTCGAGACAAGACGGAACCGTATACCGGCGACCTGGTGCGCATGCTCGAACAATGCACGAACGGCTGCCCGAACAACGGCAACATCGCCGGCCTGATCTACCGGTCGCAGAGCGCGGACCTCTTCATCAGCGGGCGCAACAAGAACCGTATCTACAACTGGCGCGCCAGCGTCGCGCGGGTCACGGGCTCGCTGTCGTTCAAGGCCGGCTACATCGGGAACCTGATGGGCGACATCCGCAGCAACAACCGGGCGCCCAACAACCTCCTGTACCGCGTCAACAACGGCGTGCCCAACCAGTTGACGATGTACATCAACGAGTACCCGAACGACCTGTGGATGCGCAGCGACGCGCTCTACGGGCAGGGGCAGTGGACACGCAACCGGCTCACCATCCAGGCGGCGCTGCGCTACGACAAGGCCAGCAGCTTCAGCCCCGAGCAGACGGTGGGCCCGGCCCGGTTCTTCCCGGTCGCGAGCACGTTCCCGAAGACGTCCCTCGTCGACAGCTACCACGACATCGGCCCCCGCGCCTCGGTGGTCTACGACCTCTTCGGCACGGGCAAGACGGCGATCAAACTGAACGCCGGCCGCTTCCTCGAAGCCGCGTTCACCGGCAACCGCTACGCCGTGGCCAACCCCACCAGCCGCATCCCCCAGAACGTGAACCGGGCCTGGACGGACACCAATCGCAACTGGACACCGGACTGCGACCTGCTCAACCCCAACGCGCAGGATCTGAGCGCCAGCGGGGGCGACTTCTGCGGCGCGTTCTCGAACCGCAACTTCGGACGCACCGACATCTTCAGCAACACCGTGGACCCGAAGCTCCTGAAGGGCTGGGGCAACCGGCCGTCCGATTGGCAGTACGGGGTGTCGGTCCAGCACGAAGTCCTGCCCCGGACGTCGATCGACATCGGCTACGTGCGCCGCGTGTTCCACGGGTTCACGATCACCGACAACCTGGCCATCGGTCCGAACGACGTCACAGAGTTCAGCGTGGTGGCGCCGAACGATCCTCGACTGCCGAATGGCGGCGGCTACTCGGTGTCGGGCCTCTACGACGTGAACCCGTCAGTCTTCGGGCAGGTGAACAACTTCATCACGTCGTCGGACACCTACGGCAACCAGTTTGCGCTCTTCAACGGCGTCGACATGACCGTCAACGCCCGCCCGCGTTCGGACCTGACCGTTCAGGGAGGGTTCAATCTCGGACGCACGACGTCGGACAGCTGCGAGATCCGCGCCAAGGTCCCGGAAACCGCGCTGCTCGATCCGTATTGCCGCGTCGTAACGGGCTACCTGCCGTACTACAAGGGGCTGGCCACCTACGTCATTCCCGTGATCGACGTCCAGGTCGGGCTGACCTTCCTCAGCAAGCCTGGGATGGTCGTCAGCTTCGCCGGCACGCCCACCAACGGCGGCCACCTCCTCGCCAACCTGACCTACTCCAACGCGGCGGTCGCTCCGTCGCTCGGCCGGCCCCTGTCGGGCAACGCGCAGAACGTGACGGTGAATCTGATCGAGCCCGGCAGCAAGTACGGTGAGCGCGTGACCGAGCTGCACCTGCGTTTCGGCAAGCTGCTCCGCTTCGGCGGCACGCGGGCCAACGTGGGCGTGGATATCTTCAACCTCGGGAACCTGGCGCCGGGGCTCAGCTACAACCAGAACTTCATCCCCGGCGGCGCGTGGCTGACGCCGACGACCGTCATGACCCCGCGCTTCGCGAAGTTCAGCGCGCAGATCGACTTTTAGTGCTGTCTCCAGTCTCCGGTCTCGGGTCCGTCCCGAGGCCGGAGGCCACGGTATAGGTCCCGCATGAAACCAGCCGCTGTCCTCAGTGCCTTCGTCGTCACGCTTGGTCTGTTCGTCGCCGTGCTCGGCGCACAGTCGCCTCCGCCAGCTGCCACGGGCGGCGGGCGGCCATTCGTGCCGGTCACCGACGAGATGTTGTGGAAGCCGAACCCGGCAAACTGGCTCTCCTGGCGGCGCACCCTGGACTCGTCCGGGTTCAGCCCGCTGGACCAGATCGACCGGGCCAACGTGTCGCGCCTGAAGATGGTGTGGACACGCGGGCTTGGCCCCGGCACCGTGGAAGCCACCCCGCTCGTGTACGACGGGGTCATGTACGTGCCCGGCCCCGGCGACGTGATCCACGCGATCGACGCCAAGACCGGCGACCTGTCCTGGGAGTTCCGGCGCACGCTGCCCACCGGAATCAATGGCGGCACCAATCGCAACTTCGCGATCTGGGGCGATACCATCATCGACGGCAGCGCCGACAACCAGATCTACGCCGTGAACGTGCACACGGGCAAGCTGGCGTGGGAAACACCGGTCATGGATCCGAAGAAGCGCGCCCGAGCGAGCTCGGGCCCCATCATCGCCAACGGCAAGGTGATCACGGGGCGTCAGTGCCAGCCAGACGCCGGGAATGACGCCTGCATCGTCACCGCCCACGACGCGAAGACGGGCAAGGAAGTGTGGCGCACCCGGACGATTCCACGCCAGGGAGAACCCGGTTACGAAACCTGGGGCAACGTGCCGATGGAGGAGCGGTGGCACGTCGGCACGTGGATGGTGCCCAGCTATGACCCCGAGACGAACCTGATCTTCGTGGGCACGTCGGTGACGATCCCGGCGCCCAAGTTCACGCTGGCCGGCAACGACCTGACCTACCTGTACCACAACTCCACGCTGGCCCTGAACGCCGACACGGGCGCGATCGTGTGGCACTACCAGCACGTCGTCGATCACTGGGACCTCGATCATCCGTTCGAAAGGCTGCTCGTCGAGACGGCGGTCTCTCCCGATCCGAAGGAAGTGGCGTGGATCAACCCCAGGATCAAGCCGGGCGAGCGCCGGAAGGTGGTCACGGGCATCCCCGGCAAGACGGGCATCGTCTACACGCTCGACCGCGCGACCGGCGAGTTCCTGTGGGCCAGGCCGACCGTGCGCCAGAACGTGGTGCAGGGCATCGACGGCGCCACCGGGAAGGTCACGGTGAATCCCGAAGCCACGTTCTCGAAGCTCGGCGAGACGAAGATGATCTGCCCCGGCGCCCAGGGCGGCAAGAACTGGCCGGCCGGCGCCTACAACCCCCGCACCAACGTGATGTACATGCCGATGCAGAACCTGTGCGGCAACTTCACGACCACGACCGATCGCCGGGACCCGTCGAAGGTGTACGGCCTGGACTTTCCGACGATCGCCGCGCCGGGCACGGACAAGATCGGCGCCGTCTGGGCAATTTCAGTCGAAACCGGCCGCACGCTCTGGAAGCACGAACAGCGCGCCGGCGTCCTGTCGCTCGTGGCGACGGCCGGCGGGCTGGTGCTCGGTGGCGACGCCAACGGACGGTTCCGAGCGTTCGACGACCGCAACGGCCGCGTGCTGTGGGAAACGAACCTCGGCGCGCCCGTGAGCGGCTATCCGATCGCGTTCGCGGTGGACGGGAAACAGTACGTGGCCGTCGCGACGGGGCCCTCCGGCGTGGCCACGACCACGCTGCGCCTCACTCCGGAGTTACGGCCCAGCACGACGGGGCAGATGTATGTGTTCGCTCTGCCTTAGGGCGGGCCGCAGGGGAAGTTGGTAACTAGGGGGTGGAGGTTGGTAGTTCGTCAACGAAACCGACAGTCCGTAGCAGAACCACCAACCTCCCTCGACAGTCCGCACCTACCCTCGTCGACAGTCCGAACCAACTCCCACCGACAGTCCGCACCAACAACAGCCGAAGCTCACTCAGGCGCGCGCAGTGAGCGAAGGGTCTCGATGGTGCTCGCGCGTTCGGTGGCCGTCGCCGGCCGAGCCAACAGCGTCCCCAACGGCGTGAGGCCCCGCGCGTTGCGCACGTTCAACGGCGCCCCCTTCTCGGCCAGAAAACGAATGGCGCGGTCGTAGCCGCGCTGAGCGGCCACGTGCAGCGCGGAATCGCCTCCGCGGGTCACTGCGTTCAGATCCGCGCCAAGCGCGACGATCGCCTCGACCGTCGTCAGCACCTGATCCTCGCCTTCGATGACTCCCCCGTCCAGGATGCTCAAGCCTCGCCGATCGGCGTTGTTCACGACGCTTACGCCGAGCGCCAGCATGAGCGGCGTCGAGCCGTCCGGCAGGCCGAGACGCACATCGGCGCCGGCGCGGGCCAACTCGAGACTCATCTCGGCCTCGAGGAACTTGGCCGCCAAGGCAAACGGGGTCGCACCGATGAGCACGGCCGGCAGGTCGAAGTCCTGGCTCGTCCGCCGCATCGGAGTGCCCCTGGTCATGCGGGCGTCGGGATTCGCCTTGAACCGCAGCAGCGTCCGCACCAGCTCCACGTCGCGCCGCAGGACGGCCGCGTGCAGCGCGGTGTAACCGACCTCCGCGGCATTCGGATTGGCGCCCTTCTCGAGCAGGAGGGCAGCCGCGGCGCCGTGGCCGCTGTGGGCCGCCAGCGTGACGGCGGCCGTCCCGTTCGGCAACGCGTCGTTCACGGGCGCTCCGGCTTCGACCAGCAGGCGCACCGACTCGACGTCCCCTGAACGGGCGGCGAAGAGAAGCGCCGTGCTGCCGCCCCGAGGCACCACGTAGTTCAGCTCCTCGCGGCCGGCGCGCTGGGTGACCTCGCTGGTCACGGTCTGCTGGTAGATGCGCGTGCGCTGGGCGAGGTTCGCCCCAGCCTTCAGCAACACGTCGACGGCTTCCGGGTGCCGCTGGGCCGCGGCCCACATCAACGCCGTCTGGTCGTGGGTGCTCTCCTTCGCGTTCGGGTCGGCACCCTTGGCCAACAGGGCGCGAACTCCCTGCGTCGACCCGGTCCGGGCGCAATTCATCAGCACCGTCTCGCCGTTGGGCAGCGCCGCGCGCGCATCGGCGCCACCGGCCAGCAGGCGCTCGGTCAGGGCTCCGTTCCGGTTGGTGCAGCTGACGTAGAGAGGCGTCACACCAAGATCGTTGGCGACATTGACCCGCGCGCCCGCGCGCAGCAGCAGCTCGACCACGGCCGCATCATCCACGTGCACGGCCCAGTGCAGCGGCGTGGCCCCGTCACCCAGGGCGGCGTTGACGTCGGCGCCTCCCCGCAGGAGCACGCGCACGCGGTCCGCGTTGCGCCCGCGGATGGCATCGATGAGTGGCGATCCGGCAGCGCCCAGCTCGGCCGCTGCCCATGTCAATGCAACAAGCGCCAACATCGCCGAGCGTGCGTGGACGCCCCACCGCCGACTCATCCGAGGCCCGCCAGCTGGCGATCGTCGATGCGGCCGTTGCTGTCGCCCATCTTCTCCCAGTGCACCCCGAACCGGTCCAGCAGCGTCAGGTGCAGATTGGCCAACGGGAGGCTGTCGTAGTGGACGTGCCGCCCTCCTCGCAAGCCCCCGACACCGCCGCCGGCCAATACCACCGGAACGTTCGACGTCGCATGCGCGTTGCAATCGGCGAGCCCCGTGCCGTACATGAGCGTCAGGTGATCGAGCAAGGTGCCGTCGCCATCGGGCGTCGCCCGCAGCTTCTCCAGCAGGTACGCGAACAGCCGCACGTGGTAGGCGTTGATGAGCGCCACCTTGGCGATCTTCTCCGCCTCCTGCGCGTGGTGGGTGACCGGGTGGTGCGCGTCGGGCACGCCGATCTGTGGATAGGTCATGCCGCTGAACTCGCGGCCCAGCATCAGCGTGGTCACCCGGGTCAGATCGGACTGATACGCCAGCACCTCGAGGTCGAACATCAACTTGACGTGCTCTTCGTAGCTGGGAGGCGCCCCCGCGGGCCGGTCCAGCACGGGCAGCTCGCGGTCGTTCTGTTGCTCGGCCCGCTGGATCCGCCGCTCTACGTCGCGCACCGCGTCGAGGTACTCGGTCAGCTTCGAGCGGTCCGAGGGCCCAAGCGCCCCGCCGAGGCTCCTGGCCTCCTCGGTCACCGAATCGAGCACACTCCGCTGGCGGCGGAGCCGCGCCAGCCGCACGCTCGCATCGGTGCTGCCGCTGTCCCCGAACAGCCGCTCGAACACCGCGCGTGGGTTGTGCTGCATGGGCAGCGGCGTGTTGGCGCTGCGCCACGAGATGGTGTTCGTGTAGGCGCACGCGAAGCCGACGTCGCACGCCCCAGCCGTATCGCTCGACTCGATCGCCAGCTCCAGCGACGCGAGCTGCGTCTGCCGTCCCAATTCATTGGCGAGAATCTGATCAACGGAGATGCCCGCGTCGAGCCACGTTTCGCTGGTCGGCGGCGAGATGTCGGTGAGGTAGCGCGTGGAGGCCTTGGCGTGCGCCCCACCCGGCCGTCCCGGGCTCGGCACGCAGTCCAGGCCGCTCAGCACCAGCACGTGCTCGCGGAACGGCGCCAGCCCCTGGAGCGTCGGCGTCAGCTCGTAGCCAGCACCCTGCGTAGCCGGCAGGTAACTCTCCATGACCATCCCGTTGGGGACGTAGACCACGCCGAACCGGTGCACGGGCGCGGCCGGGGTTTGGGCCAGCCCGGTCATCGCCGGCACCATGCTGTCGAGGAGCGGCAGGGAAATCGTGGCACTCAGACCACGAAGCACGGTCCGGCGCGAGATCGCTTTCCTGGAGATGATCATCACTGGCCTCGCCTCAACGGGATTTCCGGCGCCCGCGCCACCCGTCCGGCCGCCACGACCGCGGGGGTGGTGCTCATCGTGAACGGCGTGCTGGCCACCATCGCCTCGATGAGGTCCGACCAGCGATACCCTCCGCCGGCGGCGCGGCGCGTGATCGCGCGCACGGCGGGCATGTCGGTCGCCTCCACTCCCCTGCCGACGGCATAGGAGAGCAGCTTCTCCGTGAACGTCCGCACGAACATGTCTTCGCGGCTGGCGATGAGCGCCTTGAGGCCGGCCACACCTCGAATCTCCGCGCCGTCGGGCATGGTCGCCACCGAATCGACGGGTCCGGCCGCGGTCCTCGAGCGCCACTTGCCCAGGGCGTCGAAGTTCTCCAGCGAGAAGCCCAGCGGGTCCATGCGCACGTGACACGCGGCGCACGTCGGGTTCCGGCGGTGGGCCTCCATCTGCTCCCGAATCGACACCGGCCTCACCTTCGATGCGCTCTCGTCCAGCGACGGCACGTCAGCCGGTGGCGCCGGGGGCGGCGACCCGAGGATGTTGTCCAGCAGCCATTTGCCGCGCAGGACCGGTGACGTGCGGTTCGGATAGGACGTGGCGGTCATGATCGCGGCCTGGCCCAGCAGGCCACCGCGCGCCCCGTCGGAGAACGTCACCTTCCGCAGGTGGCTGCCGTAGACGTCGGGGATGCCGTAGTGCCTGGCGAGCCGCTCGTTGAGGAACGAATGGTTGGCGGCGATCAACTCCGGAACCGGACGATCCTCGCGAAGCTGGCTGGCCAGGAAGGCGCGCGTCTCCTGCACCATCGCGTCGCGGAGGTTCTCGTCGAAGTCCGGGAACGCGTCCACGTCGGGCACCACGCCGGCAATCTTGCCCAGCTTCAGCCACTGCATCGCGAAGCCGTCCACCAGCGCAGACGACCGCGGATCGTCGAGCATGCGGCGCACCTGACCCCGCAGCACGTCGGGCGAGCGAAGCCGTCCGGCGATCGCATCGGCCAGCAACGACTCGTCCGGGATGCTGCTCCACAGGAAGAAGGACAGGCGCGAGGCCAGGTCCAGATCGCTGAGCCGGAAGGTGCCCCCGGAGGCCGGTGGCGTGACCACGCGGAACAGGAAACTGGGCGCCGCGAGGATCCGCTCGAGCCCACGCTCGATGCCCGACTCGAAGCCGCCCTCGGCACGGCCGGCGCGATAGAAATCGAGGAGCGTCCGCAGGTCGGCTTCGGTGGCCGGACGCCGGTAGGCCCTGGTCGCCAGCCGCGAGAAGATCTGGCGCGCGCACGCTTCTTCTTGGCGCGCGTCGGAGGGACGGCAGACGAAGATGCCCCGGCGACTCGCCGAATCCGAGACCGCGGGGCGGACGGCGCGGCCCGGCTGCGACAGCGGTCCGGCGATCGACACGTGATCGACGGCCGGGCTGCCGTGATACAGCTCGTTGGTGGTCCGCGCGAAGCCGCGTTGCGGCGGCTGCAGGACGCCCTCCGGTTCGCGGTATCGGCGTACGAACGACACGCTCACCGAGTGGGTTCCGGCGGTCACCGGCACGCGCACCCGCAGGTGCTCGTCCGCCGTGTGCATGTAGACCTCCCACCCCGGATCGCCCTGCGTATTGCCGGCGAAGCTCTCGGGTGCCGTGCGGCCCGCGCCCTCTCCCCCCACCGAGAACCGGGCCACGCGCGCGCCGTCGATACGCACGTCCAGCTGGTGCGGCTCGCCCATGCCGACGATGTAGAGATACAGCTGGCGGCGCAGCGTCACCGCGAACTCGTAGTCGCCGTCGGTGGGAAAGTGATGCGTGACGAAGAGCCCGCCCTGCGACCCGAACGGCAGGTCGTCGCCGACGCGCTCGTCCTGCACCAGGTTCATCGGCACCGTGTAGGTGTCGACGACGCGTGACGTCGCCGAACCCGCGATCGCCAGACGGCTCACGCGATACGCAGCCGACAGGTAGTTGTCGACGAGCGCCGGCGACACCGACAGCACGCTGGCCAGGTTCTCGAAGCTCTGTTGATCGGGCTCGTCGTCGGCCAGAAGCGTTTTCGGGTCGAGCTCCAGCCCCAGCAGATCGCGGATCGCGTTCGTGTACTCCCGGCGGTTCAACCGGTGCACCGCAATTCGGCCGGGGTTCGGGTGCGTCGCGGCGGCTGCGTCCAGCACGGACTCGAGCCAGGTGGCGGTCCTGGCCAGTTCCGCGGCGGCGGGGCGAGGCGCGCCAGGCGGCGGCATCTCTCGGGCCCGAAGCTTCCGCACCACCTTCTCCGACAGCTCCACGTCGTCGCCCAGCGCCGTCAGGTCCAGCGTGTCGAGCGAGACGCCGGCGGTCTTGAGACGCTGGTTGTGGCAGGTGACGCAGTAGCGATCGAGGACGGCACGGGCCACCGTCGCGTCGTTCCCTGGACGCGATGCCGATGCCTCCTGGGCGGTGGGCACCGCCTGCATCGAGGCCATGGCCATGACGCCAAGCGCGGCCAAGGCGACAACCGTCGCTCGGCGCAGGCCGGAATGCCGAACCCCGCCGGAGGCGGGGCAAAAAGACGCTGCCCCAGCGAGGCGGAGCCTGAACGATCTGACGCGGAGCCTCGCTGGGTTCTTCTTCATGGACGCCGCCGGACACTGGCCGCGGCCGGTCCGGCCGCCTAATTATGCGCCCGTTCGTTACCGGGCCGAGCACGGCGTCGGATTCCACCCCGACCCGTCGCGCTGCTTCTTGAACTCGTAGGTCTTGATGTAGGGCGGCGCGAAGTACAACGGGTCGTCCACGGTCGTCGTGACGGCCAGGAACTCGTCCCCCTCGTCGGCCAGACGCACGAAGTTCTCGGTGATGACGGCGTTGGCGCTGTAGGGGATTCCGTTCTTGCGCACGTAGCCTGGACGCAGCCCTGTCGTGGTCACGACGAGTTGTCCGGTGGTCGGCGCGGGGCCGCGTCCCCGGCCCTGGCCCGGGGGAAACGCCCACCGCGCCGTCGAGGTGCCCTGCCAGTCCGGCGCCACGGGCGCCGTCGCCGTCGCGTTCGCCGCGGCGGCGCCGAACGTGAAGAGGCGCGTCTGCGTGCCCGCGTCCGTCTCCAGCTTCAGCGTGTTGTCGTCGACCCACGTGATCCGGATGCGCCCCGGCAACCGCATGACGCCGCCGGCCCCGTATCCGCGACAGGCCTCTCCAGCCGCTTCGTCCCTGGCCGGGTCCCACGCGTCCATCGCCTTGCGAGCCGCGGGCGTTGCCGGCACGTAGTCGGCATTGCCCTTGGGCGGCGTCAACATGCGATACCGCCAGTCGTCGGTGACCAGCGCCACCCAGTAGCCGGTGATGTCGTAGGGCGCCTGGGCGCGACCGCCAAGCGCCGTCCCTGGGGGCCCACCGCGTCCGCCGCGACCACCTTGCCCTGCGGCCCCGGGCGCGGGTGCCGGTCCCTGGGCGGCATGTGTGACGAGCACGCCGCTCCACACGAGCGACACGACGGAGAGCGCGAGAACACGACGCAACATGGCGGGGCCTACTTCTTCGGGGCGAGGGTGTTGAAGATGGCTTCGACGAACATGTTCGGCGTCCACGTGGTGCTCTGGCCGAACCGGCCGTCGTAGTCGCGGGTCGGACGCGCGGCCTTGATCTGGTCGAGCGTCATCCCCTTGCCGGCCATCACGCGCACGCGGTCGCGCATGATGGTCACCATGTCGCGGTAGTACGCGACGTCGGCCGAATCGGTCATGCGGCCGTGCCCGGGCACGACGAGCGTCCCGCCCTCCATCATGTGCTCGACCACGGCGACGTCCAGGATCCAGTTGAGGGCGTCGACCTCGCCCTGAATCGTGCCCCCCCGCGCGACGTCAATCACGGGGTACTTCGTCATGTCGAGGACGTCGCCCGCCACCAGCACTTCGGACCCGCGGAAGTACACCAGGCTGTCGGCATCGCTGTGAGCCGCGGGCTTGTGCGTGACCACCACCGCCTCGCCGTTGAAGAAGTTGAGCTTCTTCTCCGGCCCCGGATACGTTTCGTTGGCCAGCAACGTCGGTTGACCCGGCTTGGCCTCGCGCAACGTGATGCCCTCGTGCACCAGGACCCAGGCACCGGGGAACGTGCCGTCGATGTTGCGTACACCGAAGGTCCGGCCCGCCGCGGAGATCAACGCGTTCCCGCCGATGTGGTCCGCGTCGTCGCTGGTGTAGATGATGCCGGAGAGGGGTCGCGGCGCGCGCGTGCCGGCCGTTGTCGGCAGCAGCTCGGAACTGCTCCACCACCCGCAGCCCTGGGACATGCCGACGCAGGACCTCGCCGCCGTCGGCGCCGCCGTCACCCGCCGCGACAGGTCCTGCACGGCCGCCAGGACCCTCTCGGCCATCGCGGGCGCGCCCGTGTCCACCAGCAGCACGCCGTCCTTGCCGACCGAGGCCACGATGTTCGCGCCGGCGCCGGTCAGCAGGTAGATGTTGCCGCGGAGCGGCAGCACGCGAATCTCCGCTGCGGCAGGGCGAGCGGCCTGCGCGTGGGCCCTCGACGCGGGCAGCCAGCCTCCGCCTGCGGCCACCGACAGGGCCGCAACCAGCGCCGCGATCGCCACGGCCCGGCCGGTCATCGGGCGCCTCCCGCGGCGCCGGGCTTGTCGCCCGCGCTCCAGTCGCTCGGGCGCAGCGTCTTCAGGTACTCCGCGTACATCGTCGCAGGACCGGCCGTGGGTGCGTTCACCGCCAGCCCGTAGCGGTTGCGGATGTCTTTGAGGAAGGGGTTCTCGCTGGGCAGATAGTGGGGCACGTTGCCCTTGTCCAATCCTTCGAACACCGAGGTGCACGGGTGGGCCGGCACCTGCGAGTTGACGTTCAGCCGGTACTCGGAGCTGCGAATGAGCGGCTCGGCCAGATACACAGGGTCGCGGATGATGTTGATCCACGTCAGGATGTCGCCGCGGCGAATCCAGTAGGTCGTCACGTTCGCCTGATCACTCGCCATCGCCCCGTTGCGGCGGATGTAGTCCTCCTTCAGGTGTGTGGTCTTGATCTTCAGCACGTCGCCTTCCCAGGTCGCCGTGGAAAAACCGCCCCAGGTGTGGTTGGCCTCGGCTGGCGGCCGATCGCGGCCATCCAGATACACCGGCATGTTGGTGGACTGGTGCCACTCCGGGTGGTAGGCCACCACCTCGCGAGTGAAGGGGTCGACCTCCTTGGTGATGCGCAGCTGCGTGGGGCCGCGGTAGATGTAGGCCCACCCGTGCGGACGGCACTGGTATTCGGGCAGGCTCAGAAGCGCGGCGTCCCAGCCTTCGGCTCGTGCGATGCCGTCGGGGTTGAGCGGCAGACCCACCCAGTCGCCCACCCAGGGGTTCTCGGTGTTGTCCATCGAGCGAACCACCGTCCACTCTCCGGAAAAATCGGTCTGCGCCTGCGCAACCGGAACGACGGCTGCCATGACGCCAACCACGGCTAGTGCGACTTGAACGACCCTGCGCTTCACGTCTTCCTCCCCACCTGGACGTGTCTTGAACGGGCAGCACTCGACGAATGAACCGGTTCTCGCATCGTTCAAGACGTCCACGCCCGCGCGGAGCGCGGGCAACCGGACACTGGGCTAGCGACGCCCCTACCGACCTGCTGTACAAGGCGTCGCTAGAGAAAACGCCCGGGATTCGGCGTCTACCAAACCCCGGGCGTCTGTTGAAACGACCGCCCTACCCTACCAGGCGTACTCGGCGTTCAGACGAATGACGCGAAGGTTCGGACCAATCTTCTAGAAGTCCCACCTCGCCATGAACTTGACGAAGCGCGGCTGAATGACCGTCAGCGGACGGCGGAAGGCCGGCCCGAACGCGAGGTTCTCGGAGATGACCGCGTCCGTATTGAGCGCGTTGTAGAAGTCCACGTTCAGGTCTACGCGTCCCCGGCCGACGTTCACGATCTTGGTCAGCCGCAGATCGACCTGGTTCAACCGGTCGCCGTAGAACGTGCCCGGCTTGATCAGGTTGACGGTCTGCTGCGCCAGCGTGAACGGCCGGCCGAGCGTCGTGGACGCCACCCGGTTGGCGTTGTTGAAGACGTTGTTGGCGGCGAGTCCGTTCTGGGTCGCGAAGGGCAGGCTCTGCAGCGTCCCGCTGACCCGGATGCCGTACCACGGCAGCGTATACGAGGCCAGCGCCTTGTACTGTGTCAGGAAAGGTGTCGTCACGTGGCAGTAGTTCACGGACTGGAGGGTATTGGGACCGCCCGTGGCGAGTGACTCGGGCACGTCGTCGACGATGTCGCAGTTGTCGGTCATCGTCTTGCCCGTGTTGACACCGCCCTGCAGGTATACCCCGCTCGCGAACCGCGCATCGAGCGACAGATCGATGCCGTTGTACTGCTGTTGCTGCTTGCCGAACTGGTCGGCGTTCTTCACGACGTTGCGAGCGGCCGGGTTGATGTTCGGATCGAAAAGACCCGTCACGGTGCCGCCGCCGCCGTTGGGCAGCCGCGGATCGGCGGGGACCGTCGCCGAATACTGCGTGAAGTCGGTCCGGGTGAGCGCCTCGTTGTCGGTGACCCAGAAGTTGCCGTTGATGCGCCGGAAGAAGCCGAACGTTGCCGACATGCGCGGCAACAGCTGCTGCTGAATGCTGGTGGAGAACTCCCAGTTGAACGGCCGCACGCCCCACCCCTCCATGATGTCGCGACTGTAGACCGTGGCCGGAACGGCGCTGCCGAAATTCAGGTTCAGGTTGGGTCCGCACTCCCCGTTGCCAAGCGGGTTGGTGAGCACGCAGTCGGGGATGAGGTTGTTGTTGGCGTCGGCCCACGTGCGCTGGGTGCTGGTCGCGACCGTGCTCGCGGGGTTGTTCAGGCGCGCGATGGCGATCGATTCCTGCTGCACGCCGCGGCTGGCGCTGGCCTTGAGCGCCGTCCTGCCGTTGCCGAACAGGTCATAGGCCACCGACGCGCGCGGGTTGATGTCCTTCCAGTTCGGCACGTCCTTCACCGCGGCGAAGGACACGTTCCGATTCGGCAGCCAGCGGTGCGGACCCAGCGTGAAGGGCTCGGTGGACGTATTCAGGTAGTCGAAGCGCACACCGCCGCTCAGCGTCAGACGATCGAGGGTCCAGCGATCCTGGACGAAGAGGCCGATGTTGGCGTCCAGGTTGTCCTGCCACCCGGTGGCCGGCGCGTTGAGGTTGACGAAGGCGGGCGCGCCGTTCGTGAACGTATACCAGATGCCGCCCGTCGACTCGTTGTTGTCGCCGCGCCAGAAATACCCGCGCTGCGCCTCGACACCGACCTTCACGCTGTGGCTGCCAGTAATGTAGCTGCTCGACAGGTTGAACGACTGGCTGGGCAGGCGGTCGTCGAAGTCGAAATTGATCGGCGCGCGGTAAGTGAAGCCGGCCGTCTGGTCCACGATGGCGATGCAGCGCGGCGCCAGCGAGCCCTGTTCCGGACAGGTCGCCACGGTGTCGGTGTTGAGCGCGATGATGTCGGGGCTGCCGCCGGCGGCGACGCCGGCCTCGAAGAGCAACCGGTTGGTGGCGGTGTAGGTCCACTTCGTGGTGGAGAGCTGCGTGTTCCAGGTGGTGATGCGCGCGAATTCCGGCGACCCGTTGGCGTTCTGCAGCTGCCACCAGGGATCGACCTTGTACTGATAGGCGTACCAGCCCGAGATCTTCTGCTTGTCGTTGATGCCCCAGGTCACGCGCGCGTTGTTGTCGTAGGTGTAGGTGCCGGCGTAGGCCTGGCGCGACGTGTCGTTCTGGCGCTGGACCGCCGTCGGGTCCACCGGGAAGAACCGGCCGGCAAGGTAGTACTCGTTCGTGAAGTACCGCGAGGTGACGTAGAACCACACCTTGTCCTGCTTGATGGGCCCGCCCAGCGCTCCGTTGATGTCGTAGAGCGTCTTCAGGGAGGACGCTGCGCCGGCCAGGCCGCGCGCGTTTAGCCGGGAGGTGATGTTGTCGCCCTGAAGGCCGGGCCCGGACCCATTCGCAAGTGCCGAGCCGGCGAAGCGGTTGCCGCCGGCCTTGGGGATGGCGTTCATGATGACGCCGTTCGTGCCGGTCTCGGCCTGCTGTCCGGAAAGCTGCACGTCCACCTGGTCGAAGAGCAGCGGCGACAGGCTCATGTTCGTCAGGTTGGAACTGATGTACATGTTGCCGATCCGCAGGCCGTCGATCATCGAGACGCCGTCGGCCGGGCGGCTGCCGTTCGCGGAAACCATGGCGCCCGTCTGGTCGCCCAACACGCCGCCGACGTCCACGTTGCTGGCCCTCACCGCTGGCATGAGCGCCGCCAGCTGGACCCAGGACCCGCCCGAGGGCAGTTCCTTGAACACCACGTCGGTCACCTGCCGGGTGGTCGCGGCGGACTGCAGGTCCACCACCGGGCTCTCGCCGGTCACCGTGATGGTCTCCTCGACGGCGCCGACGCGCATGTCGGCGTTGACGTTGGAGGTGAAGTTCACCGACACCTGCAGGCCTTCCCGCTTGACGGTGCTGAAGCCGGGCAGCGTGAAACTGACGGTGTAAACGCCGGGCGGAAGATTGACGATCGTGTACTGGCCCGATCCGTCGGTGGTCACCGATCGAACCTTTTCGATGAGCGCAGGGCTGGTCGCTTCGACCGTGACGCCGGGCAGCACCGCCCCGGAGGCGTCTTTGACCGATCCCGCGACGGAGCCCAACGCCTGGGCTTGGGCGGCCCGCGGCAGCAGGGCCACCAGCATCACTACGAGGGCGATAGACAGTCGACATTTCGGGGCTAGGTACGTTCCCATTGACGGCTCCTCTTTCCAGGGCACCCTGATCGTGGGGTGGACAGAGCCCTACCCCTATGAAAGTCCGTGGAGGTATACAGCCGGCCGAACGGTTTGTCAACGAAGTTAATTTCGCATATCGAAATATGCGTACAAGCTGGCGATTCACGCGTTCCGGATGGCGCCGTCGTCGTCCACGCGCCGGACCACCACGGCGGAGCCGTTGCGCTGGTGGCCGTCGGGGGCCGGGGTTGTGCTGGTCCGACCCGGCAATGCGTCGTAGAATGCCGGCACTAGGAGGACCCCATGTCGCATGTGCTCCGCGCGCGTCGTCTCGTCGTCGCCATCCTCTGCTTTGCGGCGCTTCTGACCGGCGCGCTCGTCGCGGCCGAGCGCTCGGCCCGCGCGATGGCGGAAGCCGGGACGGCCTTCCTGAACAGCCTGACGCCGGAGCAACGGACCCAGGCCACCTTTGCCTTCGCGTCGGACCAGCGCACACGGTGGAACTTCATACCCACGGAGGGCTTTCCCCGTCAGGGCCTGCTGATCGGCGACATGACCCAGGCACAGCGGACGGCCGCGCACGACCTGCTCAAGACCGGGCTGAGCCAGCGCGGGTACATGACGGCCACCGCCATCATGGAACTCGAGTCGATCCTGGGCGCCATCGAGCAGGGCGCACGCAGCGCGGGCCGGCAGGCCGAAGGTTTCAGGCGGGACCCGGTCAAGTACTTCGTCTCGGTCTTCGGCACGCCCTCCACGTCGCAAACGTGGGGCTGGCGTGTAGAGGGGCACCACGTGTCGGTGCACTTCACCGCGGTCAACGGGCGACTGGTGGCCAGCACGCCGACGATGTTCGGCAGCAACCCGGCCGAGGTGAAGGACGGCCCGAAGAAAGGCCTGCGCATCCTCGCGGCCGAGGAGGACACGGCGCGCGACCTGCTGATGTCGCTCGACGCGACGCAGCGCACGTCGGCGATCATCCAGGACGCCGCGTTGAACGAGATCGTGACGACGAACAAGCTGGACATCAGCCCGCTGGCACCGGCGGGTGTGCCCGCCAGCGCCCTGTCAGCGAAGCAACGCGACCTGCTGATGAAGGTGATCGACGTCTACGCCGGCTTCATGGCCGACGACATCGCCGCCGATCGCATGGCCGCCCTGAAGAAGGCCGGGCTGGAGAAGATCACGTTTGCGTGGGCCGGCGGCGTCGAACGCGGCGTCAAGCACTACTACCGCATCCAGGGCCCGACGTTCCTCATCGAGTACGACAACGCCCAGAACGACGGCAACCACATCCACTCGGTGTGGCGCGACTTCGCCGGCGATTTCGGCCGCGACCTGCTGAGGGAACACCTGGCGTCGAACGCGCACTGATCCCGGGGACGCCCTCGGGATCGACACACCGACCTTCACGACGCTCACGCGCCGTCGGCTTGCGTGAAACGCGTCGTGAAGTCCTTCTCGTCCACGTCGACGTCCACGACGAACCACGTGAAGGGCACCATCATCTCTTCCCACGCCTGGTTGCCGGGATAGACCCAGGTGTTGGGGTTCGGGTTGGCCTTGTTCCCGGCCGAGTTGTCGTAGTGGGCCTCGACTTGCACCCTCGTGCCGGCAGGCACCGCCACGTTCGTCTGATACTGCAGCTGCCACAAGTACTGGTAGCGGGGCACGCTCAGCACGACTTCGCTGCGCCCGGTGGGATAGCGCAGCGACCACGTCATGTCCTTGCCGCGAAAGTGCATGTGCGGCGACATCCACACGAGCTGTGCCGCCTTGTTCACGGTAAACGACACCTCGGGCGCGCGGTAATTCGATTCGTTCGGCGGAATCGCGAACCCGGCCGTGGCGCCGGTGGGCGTGAGCGCGATGAACTTGCGAAGCGGGCGCTCCTTGGCGACGGTGAATCCCACCCTCACGCGGTTGGTCTTGGGTTGGCCCCCGGTTTGGTAGTGGAGGTTGAACACCATGTTCTCGCCGCCACGCACCAGCCGCCCGGCGCCGAACGGCCGGTAGTCGTGCAGCGACATGCCGGGCACGTAACAATTGGTCCCGCCGGCGGCCAGCGTGGGACGCCCCTGTCGCCTCTTCACCTCCGTGCTGCCGACGTCGCGCGTCAACGTCCACACCTCACGATTCGGAGCGGGCGGCGTACGGGCGTCGGGCGGACCACGCCGATCGAGCGGCGCACCGGTCTCGTCACGCGGCACCTCGCCCCACTCGTACTGGTTCAGCACCACGTTGGGTCGCGGCGTCTGGAAGTCGAAACACATGTGGTGCACGGTGGACGGATCGCTCGGCAGGATCTCGATGGATGTGATCCAGGTGTCCTCGGCGAAGGGCGAGCGGACCGCCAGGTTCTCCCACTCCACGGTGCCCGTGGCCGGCACCTGGTAGTCCGGCAACGTCACGACGACGTCCGGTTGCACCAGCCAACCATCGGCGGGCCACTGGACCGGCGGGGGCGCATCCTTCGAGTCGCCCTCGAGCGCACCGCCATCAGCCCACGCCAGGAGCACCGCGATCTCCGTGTCCTTCAAGGACCTGTCGTTCAGGAAGTGTCCGAAGCGCGGGTCGGCGTGCCACGGCGGCATGGAGCGCTGGGCCACCTGCGTCTTGATCGCCCGGGCCCACGGGCGTGCCTGCTGGTAGGTCAGGAGCGGCATGGGCCCTATCTGCCCGGGCCGGTGGCAGCTCTGGCAACTGCGCTGCAAGATGGGGAGAACGTCCTTGTGGAACGTCACGGGTTGGCCGCCAACCGCTGAAGGAACAGGCGCCTGTGCCGTGGCCACAAGCGTCGCGGCCAGCGTCAATCCCCCAGTAAACAGCAAGAATTTCGACATTCCCCGCCTCTCGCTCCGGATTCTACCCCCTATCTGAACGGGATGGTTCTCACGGCGAACCGAAGCTCGTCTGTCGCTTGGTCCTGCCAAGCGACCGCCCCGCCGGAGGCGGGGCAAAAAGACGCTCATCACTGGCCAAGCAAGGCTTGGCCAGTGATAGGATTTCGTCCGGCGGGGGGCGTCGGGGTATGCCTCTCCCTTTTTATCCATGGAGAGGACATCTATGAAACAGTTCGGACGCTCTCTTGGCTTCGGCACCGCGGTGCTGGCCGGGACGGTGTTTGCGGTGATCGTGTCGGCCCAGGCTCCACAGCAGCCCGCGCAGCCGATGAGCTTCTTCATCACGAGCGTGGCCAAGGGAGACGGCGCCAACTACGGCGGTCTGGCCGGCGCCGACGCCCATTGCCAGCAGCTGGCGGCGGCGGCGGGCCGTGGTGCCGCCACATGGCGCGCCTATCTCAGCACGCAGGGTCCGGGCGCGGTGAGCGCACGCGACCGCATCGGCAACGGTCCCTGGTACAACGCACGCGGCGCGATGGTTGCCGCCAACCAGGCCGAGCTGCACGGCGACACCATCGAGTTGGCGCGTCTCGGCAACCGCCTCAACAAGAACAACTCGATCACAGAGAAGATGGAGCGGGTCAACGGCGTGGGCGACATGCCGAACCAGCACGACATCCTCACCGGCTCGACACCCGACGGCCGCGCGTACACCGACGCCGCCGACCACACCTGCAACAACTGGACGAGCAACCAGCACGTCGAGCCGGCGGCACGCGGAGCGGCTCCGCCGGCCACGCCTCCCGCACCGGGCCCGTCGGCGCAGCTCGGGCACTCCGACAAGATCGGCGGCGCGAACGGCTCCTGGAACTCCACGCACGGCAGCCGCGGCTGCAGCCAGCCGAACCTGGTCTCCACGGGCGGCAACGGCTACCTGTACTGCTTCGCGGTCACGCCGTAGCAGAAATCGACGAAACGAAAAAGGGCCGGATCCTTTCGGGGTCCGGCTCTTTTGTTTTGGGGATGGTCAATAGTCAATGCCCAATGCTCAATGCCCAATGCTCAAAGCCCCGACTGGCGACCGGAGACTGGAGACCGGCGACTGAAGACCGGAGACCGACCTCAGTCCACGAACACGTCGCGATCGCCGGTGAGCCCCTGCTCGAGCGCGGCCATCCCCGCGGCCACATCCAGCCGCGCGCCCTCGTTGGTGAAGCTCCGCCCGAGGGCGTACAGCGTCTTGAGCAGGTTGTGCGATCGGCACTGCTCGCCCATCTGGCCCACGCGCACGATGTTCAGGCCGAAGGCGCCGCTGATCTCCACGCGATACGCGTTGGTCATGTAGGCGCGAACCCGTGCGCTGTCCACGCCGTCGGGCAGCGAGATCGCCAGGACACTGTTGAGCCGGACGTCCTTCGGCGCGAAGAGCGTGAGCCCCATTGCCGTCACGCCGGCCTGCATCGCCAGCGAGCACATCTGATGGCGCACGAACCGGCGCTCGAGTGTTTCCTCGGCCACCAGCCGCAGCGCCTCGTGGAGTGCCAGCACGCCTGGCACCGGCGCGGTGTAGTGGTATTGCTGCTCGCCCCAGAAGCGCTGGGCACGCAGCGCGTCGTAGCACCAGTGCGGCCGCGGATTGGGATGGCGCTCGACGGCACGCCACGCGTCCTCGGAGAACGCGCAAATCGACACACCGGGGATGGACGACAGCGCCTTCTGCCCGCCCGTGAGGCACACGTCGATGCCCCAGTCGTCCATCGGCACCGGCATGGCCGCCAGGGTCACGACGGCGTCCACGATCGTCAGGGCGCCGTGCTCCTTTGCGAGCCGGCATACCTCCGGCAGGTCCACCAGCTTCACGCCGCACGATGTCTCGCCGTGCGCCATCGTCACCACGTCGTATCGCGCCTTCGACAAGGCCGTCCGCACCTCGTCGGCGAACACCGGGCGCCCGACTTCACTTTCCAGGTAGGTGACCTCCGCCCCCACGCCCTCGGCCATCTCGCCCAGACGGCCGCTGAACGTACCGCTCTTCAGGCACAGCACGCGCCGGCCGGGCCAGCACGTGTTGGACACCGCCATCTCCATCGCCGCGGATCCGGGCCCGGCCAGGCCGATGATCTTCGTGCTGCTCGTCTGGAACGCGTAGCCGGCCGTCCGCTTCAAGCTCTGGATGACGCGGTCCATCGTCGGACCGAGATGGTTGATGATCACGCCGTTGGCCTGCGCGACGGCCTGCGGAATGGGCACCGGCCCGGCGCCCATCAAGAGAAGGGGTTCGCTTGGAAGGATTGCCGAGACCGGAGTCGTGGGTGGTGGTGGAATCGTCACAGGCCAGGGTATCAAGAGCTAGTTGAGGTCCGCGGTCTGGAGTAGCGGGTTGTGCCACGCCTTATTCCGCACGTGCGTGCGCGACTGGATACGCCAACCTTGCGAGGTCTTGACGTACACGTCTTCGTAGCCGCCGTGGCGCTCGATGCTGCCTGGCCCTTTCATGCCCATCTGCAGCAGATAGATTCGGCCCGTGGCCCCTTGAGCCGTCGGCGTCACCACCAGGTTCGTCATCACGTGGCTCCAATCGGTCCAGACGAGCTTCGTCTTACAGCCGCGGGACCCGCCGCCGACCAGCGTCGCCAGGGCTTCCCTTCCCTTGGCCAGCACGCGACCTCCCTGCTTGAAGCCCTCCTCCGAGTTCTTGTCCACGAACGTCCCATCGACCGTGAAGACATCCGCGTAGTCGTAGCCGTTGTTGGAGCAGGTGTCGATGCCGTAGGCGTACCGGTTCGTCAGCTGCTGAAGCTCCTGGTAGTCGAGCGCTGTCAGCGCCGGCGACGCCTGCGCATCGAGGCGCTTCTCGATCCCATGACCGGCCCACGCGCCCAGAGCCAGACAGACAACCACCGTCGCGATCCACGTCCACTTCGCCATGTGTGCGCTCCTATTTGGGCATTGAGCATTGAGCATTGGGCATTGGCGACCCCTCACCTTGCCGGCGCGTGCTCTGCGAGCGCGCGCTGCCACTCCTGGACGGACTCGGGACTTCCGGCCAGGCCGTCGACCACGATCTGCGTGCTGTTGAAGCGCGTGTTGTAGAAGCGGTAGTTCGCGTCCACGTCGGTGCGGACGGTGCTGCCGTTCACGGTCACGCCGGCAAACAGGCCACGGGCACGCGAGTAGCTGAGGATCTCGGCGCGCATCTGCAGGTCCGTGCCAGCCTGGACATCACGGCCAACCGGTCCCGCGGCGGCCGACGCGTCGGCGCCGAACTTGAACTGGTTGCGGACGAAATTCTCCAGCCCGCGGCGATTCATGATGACGAAGACGAGATCAGTGGCTTGCCCGCCGACCTGCAGGCCAAAGCTGCCGCCCGTGAGGGTCATGAAGGTTGGCGGGGACCAGCCTCGTTCGGTCCGCGCGCTCAGAACGCCGCGGCCGCGCATCCCGCCGAAGATGAAGCCGGCCTTGACCGTGCCGGGAAACACCGCGATCCCCTCGGCGCGCCTGAGAATCGAGGCGGGGACCGCGGTGTCGCCCCCGGCCATCACTTCGTTCAGCACGCTGACGGACTCGTGCAGGCGCGCGACCTCCGCCGACGCGCTTGGGGACTGGGTTGTAGTGGGAGCAACGGCAACCAGCAGCAGCAAGCCGGTCGCGAGCAGGCGTGTCAGCTCGGGAATCCTCATCGCGGAGAATGTACCACTAGCGAGGCTACGCCATCGAGCGCTGAGCACGAAGGCTCCGCCTCGCTAGGGCAGTGTCTGCTTGCCCGCACTTTGTGCGGGCGGAGAAAACTTGACTCGATTGGTTGGAACTCTCGCAGTCAAGTTTTCTCGGCGCGGTGGGGACGGAAAAGCGGCCTCCTTTTCTATTCGACTATTCGACCACGACGTCCCAGATGGCCTTGCGGCGGCTGGCACCGCGGGGCCACGCCCGTGACGGGCGGCCGGTTGAAACGACGGGACATGGCATCGCGGGCTCCTGATCGGGTCGGGTCGTGAGTCACTTCGAATCGACGTCGGTGTCGACGACATCGGCCGGACATTGGAAGGCAGGGTCGGTGCCGTCCGAGCCTTGTTGCGCCCCTGTCGCGGCATTGGCCTCGACGGCGCCGTCGGAGGAAATCGCCAGGACGCGGGCGTCGCGCGCAAGCGCCTGAAGCGCCTCGGCCGACAACCGTGCACCGAACGCCTCGATGAGCGAGAACTCGCTCGTAATGGTGGCGCCGCTCGCCACCAGGACTCGGCACACGGCGGGCTTGGCGCCTGCCCGCACCGTCACGATGACGCTCACCGTCTCAGTGGGGCGCAGGATGCTCAATCGCTGCCGCAGGCTCCGATCGATTCTGGCGCCCTGCGCCATCGCCGGCGCCGGGACCAACCCCAGGAACAGGCCGGCGATCGCCACCAGCGGCCACTTCTTTCGAGGCACGAGACGCTGCGTCGGTGTCGTCATGCTTCCCGATCCGAGCAAGCCAGGGGCCAGAGCCGATCACCGATGGAAGTCACTGTTCGCGCTCGGGTTAGCCTGACACGGCCAGGGCCACCACGTCTGGTGGGTGTACCGATCGGACACACCAGCCCGTGAAACCCCGCGCAGGAACCGACGGATAGTTCAAGAAACGGGCACGATTCCACGTGGATCGAGTCGATCGTCCAAGAACGGAACGCCGTGTCCGGGCGTCGCACATACGCCAGGGAACGCCGGGGCACGTCGCCACGCGCCGCTTCAAGAAGGATCGGGCGCTGTTATCGCGCGGGATCGGGCACGCGAACGCGCGGTAGATCGACAAGCGTCAGCTCATCGGGCCCGGATGGAAACCCGTTGACGTCGAACAGGTAGGTCAGGATTTCCAGGTAGTCGGCGTCCTTCAACGAACCGGGGTCGTCGAAGGGCATCGTGGCCTTGACGTGGTCGAAAAAGGACGCGATGCCGGTCTTCGCCATCGACGCCAGGAACGGCGCTCCGCGCAGAGGCGGCGCTCCGGTGTCCGCCGCCAGGCTGCCGCTCAGGTCGCCGAGGTGACACGAGGCACAGAACGCCTCATAGTGGGCCTTCCCTCGCGCGGCCTGAGCCATTGAGTAGACGCCGCGCTCGAGGCTCGAGGGTGACTGACCTCCGGCCACGTGCGCGGTCGCAACCCAGAGACCCAGCGCCATGGCACAAGCGGCAGCAGGTCGGCGCACGGCTCAGGGTTTGCCCATCAGGTCTCTTAGCAGCGCCGCCGTGTCCACGTGCCCTTCCCCCGGCGCGCCGTCGATGTTGGCCACGCCCCGCATGGCTTCATCCAGCGGCGTTCGCCCCTGCCGGGTTTTGGCATCCAGCTTGGCGCCTCGGTCTACCAGGAAGCGCACCACGCCGTTGGCGCCGATCGCGGCCGCCGCGTGCAACGCCGTCTGTCCGGCGTCGTTGGCGGCATTCACGTCGGCCCCGAGATCAAGGCACAACGCCGCCACCGCAAGTGCGTTCTGCTCCTCGGCCGGCGAAACCTGGAGGTCCGCGCCGTACTTCCGCCCCAGCCCTCCGACAAGCGCCATGAGCGCCGTGGTCTGGTTGCGCGTGCCGATGTTGGGATTGGCGCCCGCCGCGATGAGCAGACGCAGCACCGCCAGGTCTCCGTTCTTGGCCGCGCGGACAAAGGGCGTCGTCCCGGCGCCGATCACGTTCCCGAAGGTGTTCTGCGCCGCGATCGCGTCGCCCTTCCAGCCGGGAGGCGCGGCCGTCAACGCCGCGTCCGGCTTGGCACCGCGAGCCAGGAGCAGCTTCACGATGTCGAGGCTGTCCAGCGCCCCTTCGGCCTTCGGGGCAGGACGATTCTGGATCCAGTCCAGGGAGTGCATGTCCACTGCCACGTAGAGCGGCGTGCGCCCCGCGCGGTCCACGGCGTTGACGTCGGCCCCCTTTTCCACCAACAGGGCCGCGACGTCGTAGTGGCCGTTGCGAATGGCCAGCAGGGTTGGGCTGATGCCGTCCGGGTCGGCCAGGTTCAGGTTGGCGCCGGCGGCAGCCAGCGCACGCGCGGCGCCCAGTGATCCGTGCCGGGCCGCGAACAGGAGGGGCGTCTGGCCGCCTTTGGGAAACGTCGTGAGCAGCGTCTGCAGCGCCTGCCCGTTCTTGTCGGTTCGGAAGTCGAGGATCTCCCGGCTAGGCGGTTCAAGCACGTTGGCCCGCGCGTCGACGTCGGCGCCGCGCCGGACCAGTGCTTCCACCACCGCAGCGTGATTTTCGGCTGCGGCCCACATGAGCGCGGTCTGGCCGTACCACTGCTCGCGGACGTTGGCGTTGGCGCCGGTCTCGAGCAGCAAGCCAACCGCGGCGGCACTGCCGGACCGCGCCGCCAGCATCAGGGCCGTCTCCCCTTCCGGGCCCACCGCGTCTGTGCGGGCACCGGCCTTGAGCAACGCGTCGAGTATGGCGGCGTGCCCGTTCGACGCGGCGAGCGACAACGGCGTGACGCCGTACCGATTGGTCGCGCCCACGGGCGCGCCGGCGCGGATCAGAAGCGCCACCAGATCGGCGTCGCCCGCGCGGACCGCCCAGTGCAGCGCCGTGGTGCCGTCCGGCTCCGAGGCCTTGACGTCGGCGCGATTCCGCACGAGCGCCCGCACCGCAGCCGCGTCACCGCGTCGGGCGGCCTCCGCAACGCGCAGATCGGCGCCGCTGGCCACCGTGCCCCACAGCGCGAATGCCGCAACGAGGACGGGAACGGATCTGGTCCTTCGCACCATCAGTGCCCCCTTACAAATCCACGCGACCGGTGCTGTATCCCACGCTGTCGCGCGCGATGCCGAACTTGTCGACGATGCTGAGCAGCAGGTTGCCGCTCGGATCGTGCTCGCGCGCCCGGATGTGGCGTCCGCCCGTGATGGCGCCGTTGCCGGTGCCGGCCACCAGATACGGCAGATCCACATGGCCGTGCACGTTTGCGTTGCCCATGCCGCTGCCGTAGAGCACCACCGAGTGATCCAGCATCGTCCCGTCGCCGTCGGGCGTGGCCTTCAGGCGCTGGATGAAGCGGCTGAACAGGTCCACGTGGTAGGTGTTCACCTTCGCGAAGCGCGACATCTTGTCGGCCTTGTTCTGATGGTGCGACAGCCCGTGATGCGGCTCGTCCACGCCGACCTGCGGATACGTGCGGTTATGCAGGTCGCGCGCCATCATGAAGCTGAAGACGCGCGTGATGTCGGCTTGAAAGGCCACCGCCACCAGGTCGAACATCAAGCCGACGTGTTCCTCGAACGCGTCCGGCGTGCCGATGGGCGCATCGGGCACGGCCAGGCCTGGTCCGGTCGTCCCTTCCGATCGCGAGATGCGCCGCTCGATCTCCCGGATGTGGTCGAGGTACTCGCTCAGCCTGGACTGATCGCGGACGCCGAGGCCCTGCTGGAGCTTCGTGGCCGACCGCGACACCGAGTCCAGGATGCTGCGGCGAGTCCGCATGCGGTCGATCCGTTCGTCGACGCTGCCGGTGCCCCCGAACAGCCGCTCGAACACCACGCGCGGGTTGATCTCCATGGGAAGGGGCGTGGTCGGCCCCTGCCACGAGATCGTGTTCATGTACGTGCAGCTGTAGCCCACGTCGCACGCGCCGACAAAGCCGGTGAAGTCTTCCGTGGCCAGCTCGAGCGAGGGGAAGGGCGTGTCCTGGCCGATCTGCTTCGCGATCAGCTGGTCGATGGTGGTCTCGTTCCTGACGTCCACCCCTTCGGTCTTCTTGGGCGAGATACCGGTCAGCCACATCGCCGGCGCCGTGGCGTGGCCGCCGGCGGCCGGGTCCTTCGGACCGTCGAGCCCGCTGACGACGCAGAGGTGATCCCGAAACGGCTCGAGCGGCTTCAGGATCGGCGTGAAGTCGAAGCCGGTGCCCTGGGCAGCCGGCGTCCACTGGCTGTGGATCTTGCCGTGGGGCACGTAGACCGCGCCAAACCGCCGGATGGGCACGGCCGCCGTGCGCGACTGGGCCGTCATGGCCGGAATCATGCTGTCCAGCAGCGGCAGCGCCATGGATACGCCCATGCCTCGCAGGAACGTGCGCCGAGGCAACGACTTCTTGGTGATGAACATCTTGATCTCCCTTATCGGTCCGCGCGGGTCGCGGCCGGCTCCTGCGGAGCCCTGGCCCTCATCTGAAACGGAACGCTGCCCACGATGCCGACGACGAGCGACGAAAAGCGGTAGCCGCGACGTCCCGCGTCCGCGACGATCGTCCGGACGGCCGGCATGTCATAGGACTCGAGCCCCCGGCCAAGGGCGTAGGTCAGCATCTTCTCGGTCATGGTGCCGACGAACACCTCCGGACGCTCCAGGAGCACGCGGCGCAACGCAACCGGGCCGTCCACCTTGGTGCCGTCCGCCAGCTCCACCGAAGGGTCGATGGGCACGCGCGCATCGCTGGCGCGCCAACCGCCGACGCCGTCGAAGTTCTCCAACGCGAACCCCAGCGGATCCATCAGCTTGTGGCACGAGGCGCAGGCAGGGTTGGCGCGGTGCTCTTCCATCTGTTCCCGCATCGTCAGCGGACGGTCGCGCTCGGCGTTTTCCTTGAGCGGGGGGACGTTGGCCGGCGGCGGTGGCGGCGGCGTGCCGAGCAGGTTGTCGAGGATCCACTTGCCGCGCAGCACCGGCGACGTGCGGTTCGGCTGCGAGGTCACGGTGAGGATGCTGCCGTGGCCCAGAAGCCCGCGCCGCGCGTCCTGTGGAACCGGGACGCGCCGGAACTGCGTGCCGTACACGTTCGGGATCCCGTAGTGCCGCGCCAGGCGTTCGTTGACGAAGGTGTAGTCGGCTGTCAGCAAGTCCACGACGCTCCGATCGTCGCGCATCACGCTGTCAATCAGCAGCTCCGTCTCCCGCTGGAGCGCCTGGCGCAGGTTGTCGTCGAAGTCGGGAAACTCGTCCTTGCTCGGGACGACGTTCCTGAGATTCCGCAGGTACAGCCACTGGCCCGCGAAGTTGCTGACCAGCGACTCGGCGCGGGGATCGGCCAGCATCCGCCGGACCTGCCGGTCCAGCACGGCGGGATCCTTGAGGCGACCCTGACCGGCCACCGTCAGCAGCTCGTCGTCGGGGATGCTGCTCCACAGGAAAAACGAGAGGCGCGACGCCAGTTCCAGGTCGCTGATGCGGTACGCGGTCCCCGCGGCGGCAGCCGGCTCGCGCTCGGCCCGGAACACGAACTCGGGGTCCGATAGCACGCGCTGCAGCGCCAACTGCACGCCGCCATCGAAGCCGCTCTTGGCGCGGCCCGTTTGGAAGAACGTGAGGAGCGGGGCGAGATCGGACTCTGTGACGGGCCGCCGGTAGGCGCGCCGTGCCAGCGTGGTCAAGATCCGCCTGGCGCACAACGTCTCCGCCGCGGCGCTTGCACCTGTGGCTGGGCGACAGCTGAAGATCCGGCCCCGGCTCGGCGTCTGGCCGGGCCCCGTCGCCTTGAACGGACCGCTGATGGTGACCGCCTCGAATCGCGGGACGCCCTCGGAGTCCACCGGGTCCAGCGTCGAGAGGTACGGCTGCAGGAGCGTGGGCGCCAGCGCGTTCGACTTCTGCACGAAGGCCACCCCGATGGCGCGCCGTCCGGCTTTGAGCGGCACGCGCACCTGCATCCGCCCCTCGATGATCTTCACGGCGTTGTCCGGGCCCATCAGCGACGTCTGATAGTCCTCGGGCGTGCCGATGGTCACCAGGTGCACACGCTCGCCGTCCACGCTGATCTCGACCTGGTGGGGATAGGCCAGGCCGCGGATGAAGCCCACGTTGGTCCGCCACAGCTTCGGCTTGATGACGTACTCGCCGTCGAGCGGGAAGGTCTCGCGGATGAGCGTGCCGCCCCGCGTGCCCAGGGGCAGCCCGTCCACGTGGCCGGTCTGCGTGAGGTCGAACCTGACGCGGTGCGTCGTGTCGGTGGCCGGGATGGAGGGGTCTCCCACGGCCAGGGCGCTGATTCGCTCCGCCGCCGCGATGTAGCGCTCGAGCAGGACCGGCGACACGCCCAGCACGTCGGCCACGTTGTCGAACCCGAAGCTCGAATCGTCGGCCGGGAGCAGTCCGGCGGCGTCCACGTCGAGCGCCAGCAGATCGCGGATGACGTTCTGGTACTCGACGCGGTTCAGTCGGTGAAGGGCGGGTCGGCCGGGGTTGGGCCGGCCGACGGCCGCGCGATCGATAGTCGTCTCGAGCCAGGACACCAGCGCCCGCCGCGACGTGGCGTCTGGCTGGGGCATGCCCTGCGGCGGCATCGAGGCGGCCCGGACCTTGCGGATGACCTTCTCCCACACGGGGGCGTCGTTCACGACGTTGGCGAGGTTCAGGGCGTCGAGGGCCAGGTCCGCCGTCCTGGTCCGCGAGTTGTGGCACGACACGCAGTACTTGGTGATGACCGCGCCGTGCGTGGCTGTCGCGTCCGCGGCCTGCGGCACTACGCCCGCGGGCGTTTGACTCGGCGCTACGACCTGCGGAGCTGGTGGCGGACCTTGCTGCACCACCAGGAACAGGTTGTTCGGGTCGGGCGCGATCGCCAGGCGCCATGGCCTCGTGTTGAACGTCATCGAGACCGGCACACGCCCGCTGGACACCACGGTGCTGCCGGCGGAGGCCAGCGCGCCCACGGTGGCGTCGATGTCGCGCACGTTGAGTTGGAGACGGAAGGAGCCCGGATCCTGGACGCGCGAGGGCGTGGTAACCGGCGCCAGGCCCTTCAGCTCGAGGAACTCCAGCAGGAGCGGCGATCCCGGCAGGCGGATCGTCGTCAGCCGGTACTCGCTGTCGGGCAGCCCCATCATGGCCGACACCAAGGGGCTCGTCGCGAACTTACCCATCTGGCCTTTGAGGCCCAGCTGCTGGTCGTAGAAGCGGACCGTCCGCTCCATGTCGCCGACGGTGACACGCAAGCGGATGCCGATCACGTTGCTGGAGGCCGGCGCCGTCGTGGGCGGCAGGGGATCGAGCTGGGCCAGCTCCACGAAGTGGCCGTCCGGATCCTGCACGATGACCGCGCGCGTCTTGTTCGCCGTGCTCATGGCCAGGGGCAGCCCCCCGGTCGTCACGATCGGCACGCCGGCGGCTTTCAGCTTCGTGAACGCGGCGTCGATGTCGCGCACGAGCAGAATCAGCGTGATGGCGCCGGGATCCTGCATGCGGCGACGCACCACGCTTCGGGCGACGTCGTCGATCTCGACCAACTCCACGCCACACCGGATACCGGGCATGCGGGCGCCGATGAAGCGCAGGCGGGCCTGCGGCAGGCCGTGAAGGTGCAGGTGCCCGGGGTCCTCATCCCAGGGGAGCGGACCGGGCAGTGTACCGGGCAGTGGCGACGGCACCAGGTCCAGGCCAAGGAGATCGTGGTAGAACCGTGCGGCGCGGTCGAGATCGCCGACGATAGGGCTGACGTGGCAAGCGCCCGTGACGGGGCCGAGTGGGGCCGGCGCGCCCGTGGACGGCGCCTGGGCGGACAGCAGGGCGCCGGCCAACCAGGCCGGAAATGCCAGGCACACCCACGCGCGAGCCCGACCGCTGGATGACGGCATCGATGTGAATTCTAAGTCCGTTCTCCCTGGGCCGGAGACCCGCCGGGCAGCTTCTTGCCTGGCCGGGAAAATTTGAGGTCTTTTTGCCGCTTACTGGATAAGGGCAAAACGGCGTCGCACTGTGGGACATTTATAAGGTCGATGGCAGTCATCACGTTCGGGCCCTTCACCTTCAACACCGGGACGGCCCGTCTCTCGCGCGACAACGTCGAGATTCGGCTCCGGCCGCAAGGCATTCAGGTGCTCCGCGTCCTCCTTCAGCATCGCGGCCGGTCGATCGGCTACGAGCAGATGATCGCCGAGGCGTGGCAGGGGACGTTCGTGTCGCGACACACCGTGGACGTGACGGCTGGCGAGGTCAAGAAGGCGCTGGGCGAGTACGGCCAATGGATCGTCAACCGGCCCAAGGTGGGCTACAGCCTCGACGTCCCGAGTTCGGATGAGCTGGTACGGAAGGGCTGGCACTTCTTCAGTCGTCGCACCAAGGAAGGCGCCGAACGCGCCATCGGGTGCTTCCTGGAGGCCGCGGCGCAGTACCCCGGGGATGCCAAGGCCCTCGAGGGCCTGTCGACCTGTTACATCATGCAGGCCACGTTCGGCATCCGCCCACCGCTCGAGGCATACCCGCAGTTCCTCGAAGCGCACGAGCGGGCCGTCGCCGCCGGGGGCCTCACGCCCGAACTGCGCTGCAACCGCGCACACGGTTTATACATGTTCGAGTACCGCCCGCGCGAAGCCGAGGCGCAGTTCCGCCAGGCGCTGGCGGACAAGCCGTCGTGCGGAACGGCCTACGTGCGGTTGGCGATGCTGTACGCGACGCTCGGCAACCTGGACCAGGCGCTGGCCGAGGTTCGGCAGGCGTACGACGTGGAGCCTCTGCTGCCGACGCTTCCGTCGACCGACGTGAACGTGCACGTGTGGCGCGGCGAGTTCGACCAGGCGATTGCCATCGGCAGCAGCGCCATCGAGCTGCATCCGTATCTGCAGATCAGCCGGGCGAACTACGCGCAGGCGCTGGAGTTCTCGGGACGCCTGACGGAGGCGCTGGTGCAGTACCAGCTCGGGTCGATGATGGCGGGCGACCTGCCGTGGATGCGCGCCCTCGAGGGTACGTGCCTCGCCAAGCTCGAGCGCATCCAGGAAGCGCGGGCGATCCTGGACGAGCTCGAACACCGCCGCGGCACCGAGTACTGCGACGCGCTGTTCATGGCCGTCCTCCGAAACACGCTCGGCGAGCGCGAGCGCGCCCTCAAGGAACTCGAGCGGGCCTTCGAGGAGAGTTCCGCCTTCCTGCACACCCTCGACGTCGACCCGAAGATGGCACCGTTCCGCAACGACCCTCGCTTCACACGGGTGCGCACGGCCCTCCGTGCCCGCTGGTCGCGCGAGTAGCGCCACGCCTCACCTTTTGCGATCTTTTTGCGCTTCGCGCTACGAATCCGGCGCGATAATCGCCGCGCGGCGTGTCGGCGAGTGGCGCCGGAGGAGCATGCGGTGAAGAAGCTCGTGGTGGCTCTGTGGCTGGCGTCGTTCGTCTTCGCGCCGACCGCCGATGGGGCGACCGGCGATCCGCTGGTCGAGGCGGCCGCGGCAGGCGACATGGCGACGGTTCGACGCCTGGTGCGACAGGGCCACGACGTCAACGCCGCGGGACCCGATGGGGCCACCGCGCTGCACTGGGCCGTCAGGGCCGAGGACGACGAAGCCGTGGCGATGCTCGTGGCCGCGGGTGCGAAGGTCTCGACGGCGAACGCCCTGGGCATCACACCCGTTTACGTGGCGGCGGCGCAGGGCAGCGTCACGATCGTCCGGCGACTCCTCGATGCCGGTGCCTCGGTCGAGGCCACCGACCCGACCGGCGACACGCTTCTGATGGCAACCGTCCGCGCGGGCGCGCTCGATGCGGCGACGCTGCTCCTCGACCGCGGCGCCGCGGTCAACGCCACCGAGCCCGAGCTTGGGCACACGGCCCTCATGTGGGCCGTTCGCGAGAACCACGCCGAGCTGGTTCGCCTCCTTCTGTCTCGCGGCGCGACGATCGAAGCGCGGACACGTGTTGGCGGCAAGCCGGCCGCGCGCCCTCCCGGCGCCGGCGGCGGCTCGCACGGGGTCGGCATCGTCCGAAGCGGTGTACCGCCGCAGGGCGAGCAGTTGCCAACGCCGGGAGGCATGACCCCGCTGCTCTTCGCCGCGCGCGGCGGACTGCTCGACGCGACCAGGCAGCTCGTGGCCGCAAAGGCGAACCTGGGCGCCGCCGATCCGAACGGCGTCACGCCTCTCCTGATGGCCATCACGAACGGTCATGTGGCGGTGGCCGAGCTCCTGGTCGAGTCCGGCGCCGATGTCCGCGCGGCCGATTGGTGGGGCCGTACGCCCCTCTGGGCGGCCGTCGAGATCCGCAATCTGGACGTTCGCAGCGGCGTCACCGACAACGGGATCGACCGTGAGGCCGCGTTGCGGCTCGTCGACGCGCTGCTGGCAAAGGGCGCGGAGGTCAACGCGCGCGTCAAGGAATTCCCGCCGCAGCGCCGCCACATGCTGCCGCTCGGGTCCCTGGAGTGGGTGGATTTCACCGGCCAGACGCCCTTCATTCGGGCCGCGCAATCGGCGGACGTCACGGTGATGCGGCGGCTCCTGGCCAAGGGTGCCGACCCCGCCATCACGACCTTCCATGGCACCACGGCCCTCATGGCCGCGGCGGGCGTGAACTGGGTCGTCGGCCAGACCTTCAGCGAATCGCCGGCGTCGTGGCTGGATGCCGTTCGGCTGGCGCTGGAAGTGGGCGGCGAACCCAACGCGGTGAACGAGATGGGCCTGGCCGCCATCCACGGCGCCGCCAATCGCGGTTCCGACGACATCATCGAGCTGCTGGTCAAGCGCGGGGCACGGATCGACATCGCGGACACGGAAGGCCGCACGCCAGTTGCGTGGGCCGAAGGCGTGTTCCTCGCCACCAATTCGCCGGTAGCCAAGCCCTCCACGATCGCGCTCTTGAAGCGGCTGGCCAGCGCGCCAGCGGGAATCGCCGTGCCCCGTCCATGAAGCACGTCGCCTGCATCGCCCTCGCGGCGCTGGTCGCGCTCGTGGCCCTCGTGCCCGGCTTGCACGCGCAGCGTGCCGCACCGCGCGTCGAGCGGCCCGCGACGTCGCCGCCCGAGTTCCTCGCGCAGTACTGCGTCACGTGTCACAACGGGAGACTCACGAGTGGCGGCCTGGCGCTCGACTCGCTGGACCGCGCGAACGTGGCCGGCCACACCGAGTCCTGGGAAAAGGTGGTGCGCAAGGTGCGCACCGGCCTCATGCCCCCTGACGGCGCACCGAAGCCGCCCCAGGCGGCGCGCGAAACCTTCGTCGCCGCGCTCGAGAACGACCTCGACCGGGTAGCGGCCCGGGATCTCGATCCGGGCGCGCCGGCGCTGCACCGCCTGAACCGGGCGGAGTACGCCAACGTCGTGCGCGACCTGCTGGCCCTCGACGTGGACGTCAGCGCGCTCCTGCCGCCGGACGATTCGGCCGCCGGGTTCGACAACATCGCCGACGTGCTCGGCGTGTCGCCCGCCTTGATCGAAGGTTACGTGGCGGCTGCCGGGCGGGTCAGCCGCCTGGCGATGGGCGACACGTCCGTGGGGCTCGATCGCGCCACGTATCGTGTGCCCGGCGACGTCTCGCAAGCCGACCACGTCGATGGGCTGCCGCTGGGCACCCGGGGCGGCATCGTCATCCGCCACACCTTCCCGCTCGACGCCGAGTACGACATCCAGGTGGGTCAGGCGGGCGGCGCACGCCTTGGTGGGCCCGCGGCCGCGGGCCCACGTGTGGACGACCTGTATGTCGCGGTGGACGGCGCGCGGGTCACGCTGCAACCGCGCGGGCCGACACGCGTGCGAATCGCCGCCGGTCCACGGACGATTGCGGCAGCCACGCTGGTGCGGGGTCACGGCGGTGCGGCCGACGGCGTCTACGACGTCAACGCGCGCACACCGGGCGTCACGCAGGTCACCGTCGCGGGCCCTTTCAACCCCACCGGGCCCGGCGATACGCCAAGCCGACGCCGCCTGCTGATTTGCAAACCCGCCACGCCGGCTGACGAAGACGGATGCGCCTCGAAGATCCTGCACGCGCTGGCCACGCGTGCCTATCGACGTCCCGTGCCCACCGACGGCGCCGAGATGCGCACGCTGCTCGACGCCTATCGCACGGGCCGCAGCGGCGGGTTCGAAGCCGGCATCCGTCGCGCCGTGGCACGGGTGCTGGTGGATCCGCAGTTCCTCTTCAGGTTCGAGCGCGAGCCGACGAACGTGGCGCCGGGAAAACCCTTCAGGCTGGCGGACGTCGAGCTGGCCTCGCGGCTGTCGTTCTTCCTCTGGAGTAGCCTGCCCGACGACGAGCTGCTGGATCTGGCACGCCGCGGCGCGCTGCAAGACAAGGGCGTCGTGGAACAGCAGGTGCGCCGGATGCTGGCCGATCCGCGGGCCGACGCGTTGGTGGACAACTTCGCGGGACAGTGGCTGCTCCTGCGCGAGCTGCGCAACGTGAGGCCGGATTCCCCGGACTTCGACGGCAGCCTCCGGCGCTCCATGCAGCGGGAGACTGAACTGCTCTTCCGCGCCGTGATGCGCGAGGACCGAAGCGTGATTGACCTCCTCGACGCGGACTTCACGTTCGTGGACGAGCGTCTGGCCACGCACTACGGCCTGCCTGGCATTCGTGGCTCGCGGACGCGGCGCATCTCGCTCGCCCCAGACAGTCCTCGACGCGGCCTGCTGGGCCAGAGCAGCATCCTCACGATCACCTCGGCGGCCAACCGCACGTCGCCGGTCGTCCGCGGCAAATGGGTGCTCGAGAACCTGCTGGGCGCGCCGCCGCCCCAACCGCCCCCTGGCGTCGAAACCAATCTGGAGAAGGACGCCGAACAGGTCAAAGGTCACGTCGCTCCGCCAGCGCCTGGAGCAGCACCGCGCCAACGCCGCGTGCGCGGCCTGCCACAAGCTGATGGACCCGATCGGCCTGACGCTCGAGAACTTCGACCACACCGGCAGATGGCGGACGGTGGACGGCACGGCACCGATCGATGCCTCGGCCCGGCTGACCGACGGCACGGCCCTGTCGGGCCCGGCGTCGTTGCGGCGCGCGCTCCTGGCGCGCGCCGACGTCTTCGCCACCGTGTTCGCCGAGAAGCTGCTGACCTACGCCTCGGGCCGGGCCATGCGACCGCAGGACCTGCCGGCGGTGCGCGCGATCGTCCGCGCGACGGCAAAGGAGGGCTACCGCTTCTCGTCGCTCGTCCAGGGTGTCGTCGCGGCACCGCAGTTCCAGATGCGCACGAAGTCGTCCCCGGAGCCACAATGACCTTCATCGCCAAGAAACACGTCTCGCGGCGGACCTTCCTTCAGGGCTCGGGCACCATGCTGGCCCTACCCTTCCTGGATTCGATGGTGCCGGCGCAGACACCGCTCCGCCAGACCGCCGCGCAGCCGCGTGCCCGGCTGGCCTGCGTGTACGTGCCGCACGGCGCCACGATGGACAAGTGGACGCCCGCGACCGAAGGCACGGGCTTCACCTTCACCGAGATCCTCAAGCCGCTCGAGCCGTATCGCGATCGGCTCAACGTCGTGAGCGGCCTCGCCCACCCCTATGTGGCGGGCGCCGGAGGCGCGGACGTATCGGCGGGGGCCAACCACACCCGTGCCGCGGCCGTCTTCCTCACGGGAGCCGCGCCCGAACGCGGCGCGCAGGCGCACCTCGGCGTCTCGGTCGACCAGCTCGCGGCCCGGCAGATCGGCCAGGACACCCCGCTGCCGTCGCTGGAGCTGTCAATCGAGGAAGCCGTGCTGGCGTGCGAGGCGTCCTTCAGCTGCGCGTACCGGAACTCGATCTCCTGGAAATCACCGACCGACCCGCTGCCGATGCTGAACAACCCGCGGCTGGTGTTCGAGAAGCTCTTCGGCGACGGGGACTCCAGCGCCGAGCGCCGCGCCAGGCGCCAGGAGTCCAGGAGCCTGCTCGACTCGGTCACCGGGCAGGTCTCGGCCCTGCAGCGCGACCTGCCGCCGGGCGACCGGCGAAGGCTCGGCCAGTACCTCGACGACGTGCGCGAGGTGGAGCGCCGCATCCAACGCGCCGAGGCGACCGTCAAGGAAGACCTGACGCTGCCCGACGTCCCGGCGGGCGTGCCGGCGACGTTCCAGGAGCACCTCAAGCTGCTGATGGACCTGCAGGTCATCGCCTTCCAGGCGGACATCACCCGCGTGTCCACGTTGATGTTTGCGCGCGAGCTGAGCGGCGCGACCTACCCCGAGACCGGCATCCGCGATCCGTTCCACAACCTGTCGCACCACTCGAACGACCGCGGCAACATGGACCGCTTCGCGCAGCTCAACGCGTACCACGTGTCCAAGTTCGCCTACTTCCTCGAGCAGCTGAAGGCGAGCCCCGACGGCGACGGCACGCTGCTCGATCACGCGCTGGTGCTCTACGGCAGCTCGCTCAGCGACGGGAACCAGCACAACTTCAGCCCGTTGCCCATCGTGCTGGCCGGGGGCGCGGCCGGCCAACTGAAGGGCGGCCGGCATCTGCGGTTCGCGAAGGACACCCACATGTCGAACCTGCTGCTCAGCATGCTGAACACGCTGGGCGCCCCGGTCGACACGTTCGGCGACAGCACGGGCACGCTCGAGATCTGACGCCACGACACCGCTCGTCGTGAACACTGTGAGGCCACGTCCATGACTGACAGATCCGACAAATCGTCACGTTCGCAATCGTCAACCCGTGAAGGCCACCGTTCGACGGGCGGGGTGTCCCGTCGCGTGCTGGTCCAGCGAGCGGCTGCCGTGGTGGGCGGCGGCGCGGCCGCCATGTTGGGCGGGACGCCCGCCGCATCGGCGCAGGCTCCGGGGGCCTCCCCGCGACCGGCCAGCCGCACGTTTCGAGCCTATGTGGCGTTCGGACGAGACGCATCGGTGCAAACACTGACGCTGCTGCCGATCGGGCCACGGCAGGTGGTCGTCAGGACCGAAGCGGCGCAGATCTGCTACTCGACCACGCGACAAGGCCTGGGGGCGGTGAACGTCGCACAGGCGGTCATCCCCTGCCACGGTGGCGTGGGCACCGTCATCGAGGTGGGCTCGAGCGTCGAGCGCGTGGAAGTGGGCCAGCGGGTAATCGTGGCGGGACAGGCCCAGTGCGGCACCTGCTACAACTGCCTGCGCGGACGCGCGGACCACTGCCTGCGCGGTAATGCCGACGGCAATCCGAACGGCGCGATCGCCGAGATGCGCGACGGCACCAAAGTGGCGGGCTTCCGAGCCGGCTGTTCAGAGCTGATGGTGGCGTTCGAGACCTACTGCGTCCCGGTCGTCACGAGCGTCTCGCCGGTGGAGCTGTCGGTGCTGGCGGACGTCGGCATGGTGGGCCTGGCCGCCACGATGACCAAAGCCAGGGTCGAAGCGGGATCCGATGTGGTGGTGCTGGGGTGCGGGCCGCTTGGGCTGAGCGCGGTTCAGGGGGCCAGGATCCAGGGCGCCGCTCAGATCATCGCCGTGGAGCCGATCCGGTACCGGCGCGAGCTGGCCCTCAAATTGGGAGCCACCGTCGCGCTCGACCCGAACGTGGAAGGCAACAACCTGGTGGCCCGGATCCAGCAGCTGTGCCGATCGAAGACCAGCCGGGTGGCGGGTGGCGGGAACACGCTGCCCGACCTCGTCGTCGAGGCCGTGGGCGGCGACCTCTTCCCGCCGAAGGCGGAAGTGGGTCCCGACCCCACCGGCGTGCTGCCGCTGCAGCAGGCCTGGCAGCTGTGCTCGCCCGTGGGACAGGTGGTGACGACGGGCGTCGGCCACCCGCCGGGCGCGATGGTCAGCTTCCCGGCAGCGCAGTGGGCGAACAGTTCGAAGACCCATCAACCGGGAAACGTGGCCGGCGCCAACTCGCTGCGGGACCTTCCGCGCTTCGTCCGCCTGATCGAAGCGGGCCTCTTCGACGCCAAGGCGCTCGCCACGGCGACGTTCCCGCTCGAACGCGCGCGCGAGGCCTTCCAGGCGGCCGCCGATCGAACGGCGGTCGCGGCGGTAGTCGTCCCGTAGTTCGAGATTCAGGGAGCCGAAGGGCCTGACGTCGACGTCGAGGTCCGGTACACGGCCTCGACGAATTGCTGCGCGCTCCAACCGGGAGCGCTGCCGTATAAGCCGTCGTACTCGAGCGTCGGCCGCGCGGCCTGCACTTGCGCAAGCGTCATCCCCCTGCCGGCGAGATTGCGGACGCGATCCCGGACGATCGTCACCATGTCACGATACTCGACCAGATCCGCCTCATCGGAGATCCGGCCATGGCCCGGCACGATCATCGTCCCGCCCTCGACCTTCTCGCCGGACACGGCCAGCGCGAGCAGCCGATTGAGCCCGGCCACGACGCCAGCGATGCTCCCGCCATGGTCGACGTCGATGACCGGGTACGTCTCCGTCGAATAGAGGTCCCCGGCCGCAATGACGTCCGAACGCCGGAAGAAGACGAGGCTGTCGCCATCGGTGTGCGCGGCCGGCTGATGCACGATCTGAATCGCCTCGCCGTTCACGAAGACCGCCTTCTCGTCCAGGTTATAGGTCGAGGTGGGCCACGATCCGACGGGAAACCGGGTCTCCTGACCGCTCATCACATCCAGCACGGACGCGTGCGCGATGATATCGGGCCGCCCGATCTGGCCCGACCCGACCGTCGCGACGGCGCGGGCGCCGATGCCAGCGCCAGAGGCGGCCACCGCGTCGTTCGCGCCAACGTGATCCTCGTGCGCGTGCGTGTTGACGATGAAACGGATCGGCGTCTTGCTGAGCCGGCCTATCGCCTCGAGCACCGCCGCCGACGACGACGCCGAGCCTGGGTCCACGACCACCGTGCCCACTGGCCCCACCTGTACGACGACGTTGGCTCCACCACCGGCAATGACGTGCACGGCCCCCTGCACGTGGAGCGTTTCCAGCGCGGTAGCGGAGGGCGGCCTCCCCTGTTGCGCGGCATTCATCGTGGCGGGCTGGCCCAGCCAGCCGGCCGCGAGGGCCATCCAGACGGCGACGGCGAGAACCGCCGGGGCCCTGCCACCGACCGCAACCCGAACGCGTGTGGTCATTGGTGGCCTACCTCGCTCCCGCAACGTTTGCCGGGGCCTTGGGCTTGGGGACCGGCATCGTCTTGATCTTGGAGGCGTACTCCGGATACGTCGTCTCTGCGCCGCCTCGGACGGCCTCCAGCGGCAGCCCGACGCGCGCGGCGAACTCCTCCATGAAGGGATTCTGGTCAGGCAGATAGTGCGGGACATAGGCCGCGTCGCGGCCGGGGATCTCCTCGTCCGCCTGACAGAAGAGCCAGCGCTGGTAGTCGCCCGGGCGCGTGTCGAGATCGAGACGGAGATCCGTGGACTTCACGAGTGGCTCGGTGAGGAATACCGGGTCCTCCGTGATGCTCACCTGCGTCAGCACACTGCCGTGTCGGATGAAGTACTCGGTCATCCGCGTCTTGGCGCTCATCGGCACGCCGTTCCGGCGATGCCATCCCTGCTTGATATGCGTCGTGACGACCTTCAGCACCGGCCCCTGCCACTCACCCGTCGAGAAGCCCATCCACGTATGGGGCGCTCGCTCAGAAGGATGGGGACGGCCGTCCAGCCAGATGATCCGCTCTTGCGCCCACGTGCTCATGAACTGCTTGATGGCCACGACATCCTGCGACACCGGATCCCGCTCCTCGGTAATCCGCACGCGGATGGGCCCCCGGAGAATGTACGGCGAGACGTGAG
>Ga0307505_10000241_pt1 | contig 66041 bp, 42 predicted proteins | sample 23_S_MG_FD_202183 | JGI IMG/M metagenome (GOLD analysis project Ga0307505, IMG submission 202183) | Soil microbial communities from Populus trichocarpa stands in riparian zone in the Pacific Northwest, United States - 23_S | ecosystem: Environmental > Terrestrial > Soil > Riparian zone > Trees... | reverse complement strand
AGCGATGCGGAAGCTCATTCATATCGCTTTCGGCGTGCTGAAGTCAGGCAAAGACTTCGACCCCGAGCATGAGCTTTTATTCAACTCCGGCTCTTGATTTTCAAGACGGTATCTCACATCCGGCGGCACAGCCGTTTCGAACAGTTTTCGGCAGAGTTGTTTAAGTGAGTTAGGGCGCTCTAGTTTGCCTCGCCGGCGCCGGCGGCGAACTCGCCGTTGTCTTCTTCACGGCGCCTTGGGCCTTGATCGGTGGCGCGGCGGCGAGGAGCGGAGTCGGGACCGCGGCGCTCGTCGCGCATCTGTGCTGTTAGACCACGAACGCCGTGTTTGTCGAGCAGGTGCCGCAGAGACCGAACGGAGAGACGCAGCAGTTCGGCGGCGTTGGTTTGATTTCCGGAAGTGCGCCTGAGCGCTTCCAGAACGTAAGTCTTTTCGAGTTGGTCCAGGTGAGCCGTGAGGTTGATACCTTCGTCGGGAAACTCCATCGCTTCAGAGACGCGATACGGATTGTAGTTCGAGATTTTTTCAGGCAGCCGTTCCGGTTCGATCGAGCCGGTGCTTTCGAGTGCCACTGCCCGTTCGATAGTGTGCTCGAGTTCGCGCACGTTTCCGGGCCATGAGTAGCGTTCGAGCAGGCGCATCGCGGTTTCGCTAATTCCCAGGTTGCGTCCGGTTGGGGCGCAGAATTTCTGGATGAAGTGAGTGGCGAGTTCCGAAATGTCTTCGGCGCGTTCGCGCAACGGTGGCAGCTCGATCGGAATCACGGAGATGCGATAGTAAAGATCCTCGCGAAACGTTCCCGTCGAGACCATGCTCGCGAGATCGCGATTGGTGGCGGCGATCACGCGCGTGTCGACGAGAGTCTCATCCGTGGCGCCCACCGGCCGCACCTTCCGCTCCTGCAAGACGCGCAACAGTTTGACCTGCATGGCGGGCGACATCTCGCCGATCTCGTCGAGAAAGATCGTGCCGCTATTTGCTGCTTCAAAGAGCCCTTTACGATTCGTGTTTGCGCCGGTGAAAGAGCCTTTGACGTAACCGAAAAGCTCGGATTCCAGCAGCGTCTCGGTGAAGGCGCCGCAGTTGACGGAAACAAATGGTTTCTCGGCGCGCGGGCTCAAGTCGTGAATCGCGCGCGCGACGAGCTCTTTACCGGTGCCGGACTCGCCGGTCACGAGCACGGTCGACTGCACCTGCGAAACGGTTTCGATCATCTGGAAAAGCGAGTTCATGCGGTTGCTGCGGCCGATGATGTTGCCGAGTTTGCCGCGTGTTCGCTGTCCCTGGATGAGCGCTTTGTTCTCTTCGAGTAGCGCTTCTTTCTCTTTTACGAGCGAGATCTTTTGCAGTGCGCGCGTGACTGTCTCTTTGAGCAGATCGTTGTCGAACGGTTTTTGGACGAAGTCGTAAGCGCCGAGCAGGAACGCTTCGCGGGCGGTGTCGACGTTGGCGAATGCGGTCATCATGATCACTTCAACGTCCGGAAGCATCTCGCGCGCGGCGCGCAACAATTCGACGCCGTTCATGTCGGGCATACGGATGTCTGAGATGATCAGGTCCGGCGCTGCTTCGCGCAGTTGTTCCAGCGCGCGCTGTCCGTTCTCGGCGACGCGCACGGTGTGACCTTCGCGTTGGAAGAGATGCGTCATGAACTGCCGCATTCCCAGTTCGTCGTCAACGATCAGAAGATTCGCCATAAAACTTATTTTTTGCGTTCGGAGTGATTAATCAGCCGCGGCGACTGCTTCTTCATCTACGGTTGTCAGTGGTAATTCAACCGTGATGGTTGTGCCTTGTCCTTCGCGACTGCGGACGTTGATTGTACCACCATGATCGCGAATGATTTGATAAACAATTGAAAGTCCCAGGCCGGTGCCGCCTGTGGTTGACGAAAAAGGCTCGAACAGATGTTCGACCTGATCCGGCGACATGCCGCGGCCAGTGTCGGAAAACGCGATGCGAAGGCGGTTATCGGAATTCTTCGCGAGCGTCGCGCGCAACGTTCCGCCCTGCGGCATCGCCTGCAACGCGTTGCGCGAAAGATTCCAGAACACCTGCTTCAACTGGCCTTCGTCAGCTTCGGCGAATATCGGGTCCGCCGGGAGTTCCTCTATAACCGATTGATTTGGACCAATCTCCGGACTATGCCGCAGCAAAGCGAACGTCTGATGCAAAAGATCGCCGACGTCCACGCGAGCTTGCGTGAGCGAACGCGGCCGCGCGTAGTTGAGAAAATCCGTGATGATGCGATTGAGACGATCCGATTCGCGCAGGATGATCTCCATCAACTCTGCTTGCGAGGAGTTGTTGTCAAACTCCGAACGCAACATCTGGATCGAGCCGCGCATGGCGGCCAGCGGGTTGCGAATCTCGTGCGCGATCGACGCCGCCATACGGCCGATTGCGGCGAGCCGATCCTGCCGGCGCGAAGTTTCTTCAAGCGTGCGCACCTGCGTCAGGTCTTGAAACGTGATCACCATACCGGTAGTTTCGCCGGCTTCTGAAGAGAGCGGCGAAATGCTGAACCCGAGCCGCAGATGCATCCCGTCCGCATTCATACAACTGGTTTCGAAACGCGGGCTGGCGTCTCCGTTTTCCAGGGCGCGTAATGATTCGGCGATGTGCTCCTTAACGTCGCCGAAAAGAATGGCAGCTTCCTGGCCGCGGATCGTCTGCTCGCGGTGGCCCGTAATCTCTTCGGCCGCGGCATTGAACGTGTAAATGCGGCCGGCGAGATCGGTAGTGACGACGCCGGAACGAATCGAAGCGACGATGCGCTCGTGCAGTGCGCGCAAGGTGGCGAGCGACTGTTTGGCTGCCTGAAGCCGTACATCGGAACGCGTCTGTCGTTCGGCCAGACGCGCCGAAAGCAGACCGACGACGAGAAAGGCGACGTCGAAGAGCCCGACCCACTGGATTGTTTGTGACACCGAGCCGCCGACGAGATTAGTCGGTGCGGTTGGACCAAAAACGCCGGTGATCGCGAGCGCGCAGACGGTAAACGCGACGGCGCAGCCGACTGAAGTGATGAGTGCTCCGCGTGGTCCAAGGAAGAGGCTTGAGATGGCGATGATGACGATGTAAAGCGCGACGTACGGCGATTGAATGACCGCGGAATTCCAAACGAGCCAGGTGATCAGTAGCGCGTCGACGGCGAGTTGGAGACGAGCCTGCACGAGGATGTTCTTGGAGAGGCGAAAGAGGAGTGCATAGGCGATAGTTAAACAGGCGACGACTGTGAGGAGCCCAAGACTCTTATTGATCGTCTGTTGCGGCTCACCCGTAGTGGTCCAAATAGTTCCAAAGACGCTAAGGAGGAGTGCGGTAACAAGTCTGCCGGCAATGAGCCAGCCAAGTTTCGATCCCGCCGTTCTACCGGACTCGCCCGTTTGTTCTGGCGTCGCCATCGGGCAAAAAGCGTATCACAATGTTGGCCGAGTTTTGCCGCAATTCTGTATGGAACCATGTTTAGATGCGTTGTTGCCACTCCGCGGGATCGCGTGCCGTGTGCAGAACTGCAAGAACGACTACGAATTCGTCCTCAATTGAGAAATAAACTGCGTAAGGAAAACGTTTGGTTAGAGCCCGGCGAATTCCTGAACGGGGTTCCTGATATGCGTAAGGAGCGCGGAGTAGTCTTTCGTAACAGCCGCGAAGCTGGTTTAAGAACTCGAAACCGAGACCCGGCTCCTCCGTTTCATACCACTGAAACGCACTCTCGACTTCAAACTCGACGGCGGCTTCAGCTTGAAGGCGATACTGCTTCACTTTCGATTTTGCGAAAGCCGATCGATTACGTCAAAAGCAGATTGCGACGAGGAAGGGTTCTCTCGATATCTCTTGAGCCGCTCTTCAGCGAGCCTTAAATGAGTCTCAGGTACGGGAATCTCGTCCGGTTGTGCGGAGATTTGATCCCAGAGTGCCTGAAGATATCTGACCTGCTCAATCTTAGGCAGCTCAGCAAAACCTGGTGGTGTTGGTAAGGATGTTTGCGGCATAACTGTTCGCAATAATAAACCAGCCGTCCGACAGCGGCAACGGTCCTCACTCGTAACGCAGCGCGCGGAGCGGGTCGATGCGCATGGCGCGGCGCGCGGGGAGGTAGCAGGCTAACAGGGAGACGAAGATGAGCAACAGGGAGATGGTTGTGAATGTGCTCAGGTCGACTGCTTCGACGCCGAATAGAAGTCCGGAGAGTAGGCGAGTCAGAGCAAAGGCGGCTACTAGTCCGACGATTACGCCGAGGACGGTCAATAACAGTCCCTGTTTTAGAACCAGTAAGAGAACCTGGCGCGGCTGGGCGCCGACTGCGAGCCGAAGGCCAAGCTCGCGCGTGCGCAGAGCGACCGAGTAGTTCATTACGCCAAAGATCCCGACGGCGGAAAGCAGTGTCGCTAATGCTGCGAAGAGTCCCAACAGCAACGTGTTGAAACGTGAACGACTCACCCATTCGGACATCACCTGGTTCATCGTGCGTACGTCGGAAACGGGCTGGTTCGGGTCGAGGCCGCGGATTTCACGTTGTACCGCTGGCGCAATCGATGCAGGGTCGCCATCCGTGCGGATCACGAGCGTCATAAACGGATAGGCGAGATCCGGGTGCGCGAAGTAGACCGCCGCCGGCGATTCATCAATCAAACTGTCGTAACGAACGTTGCCAACCACGCCGACAACTTCGCACCAGATCGGATTCTCAAACATCGCCACGTCCAAACGCTTCCCGATGGGATCTTCATTCGGAAAATGTTTCCGAGCCAAAGCTTCGTTGATGAGTATCACACGCTTGGGCTCTCGCACTTCGAGGCTCGAGAAGTTGCGGCCGCGAAGCAAAGGAATGCCCATCGTCGCGAAATATCCGGCATCAACAACACGCACATCGGTGCTCGGTCCCTGACCCGGCTGGGGCTCAGGCCGGCCTTCAATTTTGAAACCCGTCGACGATCCAAGACCACCATACAGCGGCAAAAAGTTTATAACTCCCGCCGAATGTACTGCCGGCAGCGATCGAATCCGCTCCATCGCCTGCACGAAGAAGTTCACCACCTGCGGGTCTTCCCGGTACGCCGCATCCGGCAGCCGCACGACCATTGTCAGAATGTTGTCTGTTTGAAATCCGCGATCGACTTTTTGCAGCCGCACAAAACTCTTGATTAGCAAACCGGCACTCGCCAACAGCACCACCGCGAGCGCAATCTCAGAAACAACGAGCGCGCTACGCAAACGACGACTGCCGCCAGCTTGCGCTGACTCTGATTTGCCACCCTCTTTCAGCGAATCATTGAGATTGAGCCGCGAGATGTGCAGCGCCGGCGCGAGTCCAAAAACGATCCCCGTCAGTAACGAAACTCCCAGCGTCCAAACCAGCATCGACACATTCAGGCCAACGCTCTGCAAGCTGATTAAATCGCGTGGACTAATCGCGACGAGCGCTTTGATTCCGATCCACGCGAAGCCAAGCCCGAGCGCACTGCCAAGCAGCGCCAGCAGCAGGCTCTCAGTCAGCAACTGCCGCACGATTCGCCCGCGACGTGCACCGAGCGCAGCACGCACCGCAATTTCCTTCTCGCGCGATGTCGCGAGCGAGAGCAAAAGATTCGCGACGTTGGCACACGCAATCAGCAACACAAAACCAACCGCGCCAAGCATCAACCACAGCGGACGCCGCACGTTGCCGAAGAACTGTTCGCGCAACGGCAACACTTCCGCAGAGTAATTCTTATTGAACTCCGGCGCCTCATCCGACAAGCGTGCTTCGATCGTGCGCAACTCCGCTCCCGCCTGCTCGACCGGAACGCTATCTTTCAAACGCGCCACAACCGAAAGAAAGCGGCCGCGATCGTTTGCGCCTGGTCCAATCGGCATCGGCAGTATGGTCCAAAGCTCAGCCGGACGCCCGGTCCCCGAGCGGTGTTTGATGTGAAACTGAAAACTCGCCGGCATCACACCGATAATCGTGAACTTCACGCCGCCGAGTATGATCGGTTGCCCTACGACGTTTGACTGTCCACCAAAGCGTCGTTGCCAAAGCGCATAGCTAAGCACCGCAACCGGAGATTTGCCCGCGCCGTCGTCTTCGGCCAGAAACGTGCGGCCGAGGATCGGATCGACGCCGAGCACTTTAAAAATCTCCGGCGTGGCGAATTGCACCGACAGTTCTTCCGGTTCGCCGTCGCCGGTGAGGTTCGAGCGTTGATCGGTAAACGCAGCCATCTGCGCAAAACTCGAGTTTTGATCGCGCCAGGTACGGAAGTTCGCGCGTGAAGTAGTGTTCTGACGCCGGCCTGCGGGCGTCACTTCCCACAACATCACGATCCGTTCTGCATCGCGATACGCGAGTGGCCGTAGCAGCAGTTCGTTCACAACCGAAAAGATCGCGGTGTTTGCGCCGATGCCCAACGCGAGCGTGATGACCGCTACCACGGTGAACGCTTTGTGTTTGGCCAACATGCGTGCGCCGTAGCGAACGTCCTGCAGGACGGTCTCAAACACACCGCCGCCTTTAACGTCGTAAGCCGCATCAACAACCCGCTCGACCTTGCCAAAGCTACGCAAGGCCTGTGCGCGCGCATCCGCCGGCGACATGCCGGCTTTGATGTTTGCCTCTGTCTGCAAGTCGAGATGCGAGCGCATCTCGCGATCTATGTCGTTGATGACAGTGTCGCGCTGGCGCAAGGCCCGGAGCCGGTCGCGCAAGATGTTGAACCACTTCATTGCTTACGAATTCCTTTGAAAAGCTTTAGGTTGTGGCTTGGCGAACTTTCGTGATGGCGAGTACGAGACGGTCCCAACTCGCTTCCTGGGTTTCGAGTTGTTTGCGTCCCAAGCGGGTAAGTTTGTAGAACTTCGCTTCGCGTCCGGTTTCGTTAACGTCCCAATGCGCCGAGACCCAACCCTTTTGCTCGATGCGATAGAGCGCCGGATAAAGCGAGCCCTGTTCGACATTCAACATCTCATCTGACAGTTGGCGAATGCGCTGAATAATTCCGTACCCGTGCAACTCACCCAGCGAGAGCGACTTGAGAATGAGCATGTCGAGCGTGCCCTGTAACAGATCCGCCTTCTCTTTTGCCACGTGCGATCTCCTCGCGATGATCGATGCCTAGAATAGGTAGGCATCATAAGCGAGGATGCCTAGAGAGTCAAAGCGTGAGGTCGGGAATCACTACAGTTGCTACGTTAATTCTTCCGACGCACGACCGTTGCCGCAACGGCGACCAGTTCGGCCAACTCAACCGGCTTCGGTACGTGCATGTCGTAACCGGCGCGCAGCGACTGCAAGCGATCTTCCGTTCGGGTGTAGGCGGTCAGCGCGATCGCCGGAATCTTGCCGCCGCGGTCGTGAGGTAAACGACGGACCTGCCGAATGAGGTCGTAGCCGTCGACTCCCGGCATGCCGATGTCGCTGATCAAAACGTCCGGAACTTTAGCCATCACCTGGTCCAGTGCTTCGGCAGCGGTTCCCACCACGCTGACGTTCGCGCCGCAGTATTCCAGGCCCTGCTTGAGTAGCTCACGTGTATCGGCTTCGTCGTCGACAACCAGGATGCGCAAACCTTTCAGGTTATCGGCGCAATCATCATCCAGTGGCGGCAACAGATCGCGCGCTGCCGGATGCACTCGTCCGCCCGAAGAATCCACTCGATAAACCGGACTGATCGGCAGCATCACTGTGAAAGTTGAACCCTGTCCTTCACCATCACTCATCGCCTTCACTGTTCCGCCGTGCATCTCGACAAGGTGACGCACGATCGCGAGGCCGAGTCCCATGCCACCATGTTGACGACTCGTTTTCTGGTCCGCCTGTCTGAAACGATCGAAGACATGCGGCAGAAAGTCAGGAGAGATGCCCTGGCCCGTGTCGCTAACCACGATCTCGAGATGCGAATTAACACGCTCGGAACGAATCTGTACCCGCCCGCCACGCGGCGTGAACTTAATCGCGTTTGAAAGCAAGTTCCAGACGACTTGCTGCAACCGAACGGGATCGCCGGGAATCGAGATCGCGCCCGTGTCGATTACCTTTTGCACGCGAACGCCCTTCGCCTCCGCCGCCGGCCGCACTGCTTCAACCGCCGCATCGATGAACGAGTTTGGGTCCGCGGGCTGCACGTCCATGCGTAACTTGCCGGTGATGATCCGCGAAACGTCGAGCAGGTCGTCGACCAGTTGCGCCTGCGCCCGCGCGTTGCGTTCGATCGTGTCGAGTGCTTTGGCCGCGTTCTCCTCCGACAGTTGGCCCATGCGCAACATGCGCGCCCAGCCGAGAATCGCGCTCAAAGGAGTGCGAAGCTCGTGTGAGATCGTGGCCAGAAACTCTTCTTTCAAGCGGCTCGACTCTTCGGCCTGTCGATAAAGACGTTCGTTCTCGGCGGCAGCCTTTTCAGCTTCGGCGCGAGCGCGTTTTGCGGTTTCGTAGAGACGCGCGTTGTCCATTGCCACGGCCGCTTGCGAGGAGAGACCAGCGACGACGATCTCGTCACGTTCGGTAAAAATGTCCGGCTCAGGATGACCGAAGAAGAGACCACCAAGCACCTCACCGGAACGCGACACCACCGGCACCGCGAGATAGCTCGTTACCGGCAAGTGACCGTCGGGCATTCCGTAATAAGGAGAGTTCTTGCCATAGCGAGGATCTTTCTTCACCTCGCCAATCCGGACCACGCCTTCACCGCGGAACGTTGGACCAAAGAGATCGGTCGCGCGCGGCATCGGAAAGTGAGCAAACGCTTCGCGCGGCACACCGGCGAGTGTGTAAAGCATGTACGACGCGCCTTCCTCGGTTAACACGTTGTAAAAGAAGGAGCCGAAGCGAGCGCCGGTCACTTCGGTGGCGGCGTCGGTGACAGCCTGGACAGTCTTGTGTAGATCGAGCTCTGCCGAGATTAACTTGCCGACCTCGTTGAGAGTACTCAGCGCTTCGGCCTGTTCGCGCAAAGTTTCTTCGTTAGCTTTACGTTCGGAGATGTCCTGAACGAAACCAAGTTGACCTATGACCTTGCCATCCTCGTCATAGATTCCTCTACCCTTTGCGTTTATCCATGTCTCAGAACCGTCGCGACGTTTGAGTCGATACTCGATTTCGTAATCAGTGTGATTTTCGAGTGCTGTTTCAGCCGTGAGCCTGGCGCGTTCGCGGTCTTCGACTTCCAGCAGCCTGCGCATTTCGTCCCGCGTCATTGGCTGTCCCGGAGGGACACCGAAGATGCGCGCGGCTGTATCGGAAACGGTAACCAGATTGGTTCGCGCATCCCACGACCAGTCGCCAAGGTTCGACGCCGCCAAGGCAAGTTTCAAACGTTCGGCAGCTTGATCGAGCGCACGGCGTGATTGACGTTGTCCGGTAATGTCGCGTGCGATTTTCGAAGCGCCCATGATCTGGCCGTTGGGGCCTACAATGGGCGAGATCGTCAGCGAAATGTCCACCAGCCCGCCGTCCTTGCGCTGCCGTACGGTTTCAAAGTGATCGACACGTTCGCCCGCGCGTAGTCGCGCAAGGATCTTCGGTTCTTCGTCGAGATGATCTCGAGGAATGATGATCGTGATTGGCTGGCCTACGGCTTCTTCCGCCGTGAAACCAAAGATACGTTCGGCGCCCTTATTCCAACTCGTGATGATGCCGTCTAATGTCTTACTGACAATCGCGTCGTCAGCCGATTCAATCAGCGATGAAAGCCAATACGGCGCAAGCTCGGGGCTTTGCAAATTAGTGAGTTGTTCCTGCGCCGAACCATCAGCGGGTTCGCCGGCACGTTTTCTCTTGGGCATACGAATCTGAAATCTCTGCTCGCTGTTTTCAGAGGAGAATGCGAAAAGGGGTTAAGCGGGGGTGGCGGGATTATAGCAAGTGATGAGGTGCTAGAGCATCCAGAGATTTGCCGGGCTTGATAGAGATTAAACTCTGGGCAACATTTTCATGCCATTGCGGATCCGATCGCGCAACTCGCGGTAGTTATTCTTCGTCGGACCTTCCGCGATTAATCTTATAGCGATTGCGACGTCACGTTCCGCATTCTCCAATTTCTGACGTGCTTTCGCGAAATCCCCCTCGAGACTGGCAAGTGTAAACTCCCAATATTCAAGATAGGCTTCAGTGTGGAAATATTCTGGATGATTAGTTTGTTCCCAGTATCCTTTGTCCACCAGTAATTTGAGATTATCGAGTGCCTCGCGCGCCTTTGCGAGAGCTTGTTCACTCTGATCTGCAACACGCTGCCGCAACAAGGCATCGGTCTTCTGAGATAGCTCTACCTGAGATAACTCTACAGACCACGCCAGGAAATAGGCGAGGTTATTGTAATTGGCAGCGATGACTTCATTATTGTCCCCGTTCGTCGATTGTGCCTGGTACAGCGATATGGCGCTTTGAGTTGCTTCGATAGCTTCTTCGAGCTGTGGGACCGTATCTTCAGGTCTTTTGATAAGCCACGAATAGATGGCCAGACATAATCCATGAAAGAATCGAGGATCGGCAAAGTTGTTTTCGATTCCTTGCCTCGCTAACGCTACAGCTTTGCGGAAATGTCCAGTTCGTCTGGCGGCCCAACATTGAACGTAGCGGAATTCTTGTTTGATTCTCTCAGGAGCTTTTTCCCACTCCGCCCTTTCAATTACTTTATCGAACTCCATCAGCGACTCGGCATGCTCATAAGCTTTCTGATCTCCGGATGTTGTTGCAGATTCCGTTTGCGTGGGATTTTGGTAATTTCGTGGCAATGCGAGATAGAGCAGGCAGCGGATCAACTCATGCTCAAAATCTATTGCTCTAGCTACATCTGTCGTATCCAAGACAACATAACGCTTATACGCGCTTTCGACTTGAGCGAAGTTTCTGGGGTTGCGATAAAAACCGAGAATGGAATTCAGAATTTCCTGATAACTCCCAGCGGACAGCTTGGGTTTCGTGGGTAAGTACTGGCCGGATCCAGTGACAAAGTCTTCAGGCGAACGCAATGAGGAGTGATCGAAGTCTGGCCGATTTATGCCGAAGGCGTCTGTAAAGCTGGTCGTAAACTCGCTCTTCACCAAAATCCATTGCTGAAGCCTTTCCATTTTTACGCGAGCTTCAAAAGTAAGAGGACTGTGAAAGGTCTTGCGAAAGAAATCTAAATATTGTTTCTGAGAATCTCCGGACGGCTTAGCGCCGCGCAGCCTTTCGTAATCCTGCAAGGTATTGATAAGACCGAGATTCTGCACTTCGGAGCGAGCTCTTTGAATTTCGTCGTCCAGCCGCTTGACCTTGGTACAGAAGTCGACCCATCGACAATCAGACGGGCTGGAACCCACTACTGGGACCGGTTCCGACAGGCCCGTTTTCAAAACACAGCCGACACAATCTTTAGAAGAAAACAGCCCTTCAAACTTACCTACTTCATCGAGTACTTCGCGCACTCGCTCCAGGTTAGCGATCGATTCACTGTGTTTTCCTTCGCGACTCTTATGTACAACGTAGGCGAAGATCTGATGTCGCGTCCGCCAGAAGTTATAGGGTTCGCCGTTCACGATGGGTAGAAACCGATTGACTGACTTGTGCGTGAAGACGCGAGCCGTTCGTAGCGCGGATGATAAGTAACTGAACAAATACCTGGTTGATAAGTCGCCTCTTAAACGAGATTTCTCAAAACTCGAGTTGAGGTAGATGATTCGATCGATGGCGGAAGCATCCACTTCAATCGAACGCAATTGCTTTTTCTGATCGTCTTCGTCCCAATACGGTTGGCTGAGTTGCGTTTTGATGACCTCCCAGTATTCCGTTCTTTGATACCCGCCCCAAATACGTCTCACTTCAGAAACGTCCTCAGGCAAGACCCTTTGCGAAATATCACCCTTAATTAAACGCAGATCGTAAATGTCTTTCAGCCGGCTGATGCCCAGCGAAAAGGTCCCCATGGCTATTGCCAGAATGATGTTGAAGTTTTTCTTCAAAAACTCGGCGTTCTCGTCAATGTCGCCCTTCGGGAACGTATGCCAAATCCTTTCTCCCTCCTTGATAATGCGGTCCACCAGCTCTGCTTTATCACGAAAGCGATCAGTGGTCGTTTGTTCGTAGTAGTACAACGACCTATTCATTTCGGCATCATATTCTGAAAGCAATAAAGCATTTTGGCGGTAGAAGACTTCGTAGAGCGCTGCCTGATCATCGGCGAGGCTTCTTATGTCGACATCCGAGTCTTCGGAGACATGGACCGGAAAGCAGAAACTAATTAATTCGAACGGATCGACGACGAAGAACACTTTCGCGTCCTGATCGTTGACCATGCGCAGGTCGTTTATGAGTTGCTGGATCTGTTGCGACGACAGCGCGTAGAGGTCGGGAAGGTGGCTTTCCATCTGGTTATCAGGGAATCGAGTTCTCGCCGGACTGAACCACTTAACCTGCGGCGCCCTTTACCGCCTTTGGTGCTGGCGCCCGCATTGAGTCGTATTTCTTTTGCACTTCGATTAGCACGTTCTCTGTTTCCGGCTCCAGATCGACGCGAAAGCTTAGCTTGGGAGGCGGTCCATGACCATCAGTCGGAGAAAAAAGCGTGCCCTGCTGAGGAGAAACGGACATATAGTTTACTTGGGCTGCCGTATATTCCCACGGTGAATCCCCGCTTCGGCTTCGATCGAAAAGATTGGTCCAGATCGCGAACAGAAGGCCAATCGTAGCTTCAGATTCCAGACGCGTGTGTAGCCGGGCAATTTTTAGAACCGTTTCGAGAGGTATCCGCTCCTCTCGAGAAACGCGCAGTTCGGCATAGAGGAGTACTGCATCAGGATCGAGTTCAGCTATTGCCGGGAGAACCGAATCTGTCAGGAGGCGTTCTTTGAGTGAGCGAACAAAGAGTTCCCATTGCACTGGCCACTTCGCTCGCAAAGTTTTGGACCGTTCTTGAAACCAATTGAAGAAACGTCGATATCCAAGCCGTTCCGTGACGCTGATAAGTTGGCGAGCTGTCTCGGCACGTTGGTCGTCGTCGCTCATCACGGGAATCAGCCGCTCGAGAAAATAGAACGCCTGATCGCCTTCGACAGCAGTTAAGACCCACTGACAAAGAAGCAGGTAATCGAAGTCTCTCGAATTACGGGCCGAGCGCTGGATCCACGCCGCTAATTCGTCATCGACGTGAAACTTGCTGCACGCGGCCAAAAGCAAGGTGTGCAAGTTTCGATTTTCAAAGTTCAGGCGCCGAAACACACCTTCTCGCAAACGCCTTCGCAGCAGCGGCTTCGCCTCTCCGGGCAGGCTGGCGGCGATGACGTGCAGCAGGGTATAAAGCTGGAAACCGTTCTTATGAATGATCGCCGTCTCTTCAAATTGTTTGAAGAGCGCGCGATTGAAGGCTACGCTGCTCTTTGGTTCGAGGTTCTCAAACAGGCGAATCAGAATGGGGTGCCACGCCGAGTGATCTTTATCTGAAGGGATGAACGGAGGACGCGGATTGGCAGATAAATACGCACCAAGCCACTCCTTCCATTCGGACTCTTTGAATAACTGGAAAGGGGAGTAGATGTTTTCCTGCTCTGAACCACCCACCACTGTGATCACTCCTTGCTCCTCTTCGACGCTGGCTCGCTCTTGATCATCCGACCAGGCTGGGGGAGTTGATCGTAATGGCTGCCGACGCTCCTCATTGACGTTTACCGGGGGCTCGACGAGAGGATTGATTCTAACCTGCGATCGGCCATTTCAAGTAGCGCACTACGGTTGGCTGCTTGTTCCCTGATGTGACCTATCGGAAAACCCTCAAAGTGTTCCATTGATTCCTTGTATTCCCTGTGAACGCGTTCCCGCATAGGTACCTGGGTTCCGGAACAACTCACCGTGCGGCCCCATCCATCATCGCCTCCTGAAACGTAGTACGATCCGAAACCCATCCAGGTCGCATCAAACGCTGTTGGTGGCCGGGCTCCGCTGAAACTTTGTGGATATAGCAAGCCGACGAGTTCATTTGCGTCGTGTAAACCTTCTTCAATCTGCTCCTCTGTAAGGCTGGTTGAGTGCTTTCCGAGTCCCAGCGCGTCGTTGAGCACAGTAGCGAGTTCGTCCCCTGTTCGGCCGAATTTTAATGACTCAAAGTCTTCACTTGATGTGATCCAAATCACACCTGTTAGTCCCCGCCAGATTTCTTTGATGCCGGCCAGATCTCGCGGGGCATAAGGACTGAAATGTTGGGTCCAAACCGCTTGAACGTCGTCCGGGGTGTATGTGTGGTACTTTCGGAAGAACGTCATGAAATCGCCCAGCGCGATCACCTGAACGTAACGGTCCGTCTCCTCTGAAGAGACAACGATATGGGAGATGCACTTGATTGTGTCGGGTTCTACGGCGTCGACTCTTTTCGCAAATGCCCTTCGCGAACACGTTTCTGAAAGGTTTAAGCCATCTAGTAACTCGGCGTACTGTTCGATCGTCAAAGCGCCGCTCGCTACGTCAATGGCGATACAGAAGCCAAGTCGGTGCGCGTCCTTGCAGCCGATCTGCTCCAGCCGCTCCAGCCATTCTGTGCCGTCGCCATTATTCCTCATCCTGCCGACTATTTGTCTGAGGATTTCAACCGCTTGTATCCAGCTCATCATTCCTCCGGGTGGGATCACAGAGCAACGCCTGATGCCAGTAAAAGATCTGCGCCGGTTTAGAGTTGGACCACAGCCGTTAAATACTTCCGCGTGGTATTATCGATGACAGCCTCTAACTGATACAAAACGGGCGAAGACGGGCATAGTGGTGATGCAAGGACAAATAGAACCAGTTTCCGAGTATTACTTTGATGATAGAGATTGTCCCGAACCTGCATTTCCTGGTGCGAAGTGAGAACGCATGTCCGAACGGGCCGCTACTCTATTCCATTGGCTCAAAACTAGTCAAGATCCCGGATGTAAAATCGGATGCTTGTCCTAGTGACCCTGCGACAGTTTCCCGATCAGGGTAAACAGCGGCAGGTACATGGCGATGACGATCGAACCGATCGTGATGCCGAGGAAGCCGATCAATAGCGGCTCGATCAGGGTCAGCAGGTTTGCAATCGCAGCATCGACTTCCGCTTCGTAGAAGTCGGCAATCTTTCCTAACATCGCGTCGAGGGCGCCGGTTTGTTCGCCGATGCCGATCATCTGCGCGACCATGTGGGGGAAGACTTCAGTCGCTTTCAGCGGCTCGACGAAGCTTTCACCGCGTTCCACACCCTGGCGAACTTTCGTGATCGCTTCTTCGATGATCACGTTGCCGGAAGTCTTGGCTGTGATGTCCAACGACTGCAGGATGGGCACGCCCGACGAGAGCAACGTCGACAGAGTGCGTGAAAATCGCGCGACCGAGACCTTGCGGAGGATGTCGCCAATAATCGGAACCTTCAGCAGGAACCAATCGATGTTCCTTCGGCCGTTTGGCGTTCTGTAATAGAAACGAACCGTGACGACAATCGCGATCACCGAAAGAAGTATCGCGAGCCCGCCCCAGCCGCCGAGGAAATTACTGATCCCAACAACGATGCGCGTGGGTAACGGCAGTTGTTCGCCTGGACCAAGCAGGCCGAGAAAGATCTGCTGAAACTGCGGAATCACGACGATCATGATTACCGCCACCGCGACGACCGCCAGCAGGATCACCGCCGTCGGATAGATCATCGCGGAGATGATGTCGCGCTTCAGCTTGACGATCTTTTCGATGAACGTCGACAACCGCTGCAAGATCAGGTCGAGAATACCGCCTGTTTCGCCAGCCTCCACCATGTTTGAGTAAAGCTGATCGAAAACGCGTGTATGGCGGGCCATTGCCGCCGAAAGCGTCGAGCCTTCCTCGACGTCCTGCCGCACCTGTAACAGGACTTGCTGAAAATACTTGTTCTCCTGTTGCTGCGCGAGGATCTCGAGACACTGGACCAAAGGCAGACCGGCATCGATCATCACGGAAAACTGCCGCGTAAAGATCGATAAGTCTTTCGCCTTTACTTTCTTGCGTCCGCCAATCTTGGGGATGCCGATTTCGCGTCCCTTCTCCTTGACTGACGTCAGCGTAACTTGCTCGCGCCGCAGGAGCGCGCGCAACGCTTCGCGATTATCAGCGACGCGCTCGCCGACAACGATCTCGTTCAATCGGTTGCGGCCTTTGAAGACATACGTTGGCATGGCTATCAGCTCCGGTGGCTTATCTGGTTCCTACGTTCGGTCTGGTTCCAATCGGACGTCCCTGCGCATACGGACTCGCATGCGGCTTGGTCGTCTGAGCGGCATTCACTCCCGAACCACGATCGATCAACTCGCGCAATTCGTCCACGTTCGACGAGCGCTGCAAAGCGGTGTCCAAAGAAATCTGACGTTTGTGATACAGCGTTGCCAGTGCCTGGTTGAACGTCTGCATGCCGTACTTGTCCTGGCCCGTCTGCATCATCGAGTAGATCTGGTGAACTTTGTCTTCGCGAATCAGGTTGCGGATAGCGCCGTTGGGAACAAGGATCTCCAACGCCATGGCGCGTCCGGCTCCTTCAGCACGCGGCAGCAATGCCTGACACAGAATTCCTTCGAGCACCAGCGAGAGCTGCGCGCGAATCTGTGCCTGCTGATCGGAAGGGAAGACGTCGATGATACGGTTGATGGTCGACGCCGCGGAGTTAGTGTGCAGCGTTGCGAGTGTTAAGTGTCCTGTTTCGGCAATGCGCAGCGCTGATTCGATTGTTTCAAGGTCGCGCATTTCGCCGACGAGCACGATGTCCGGATCCTGGCGCAACGCCGTACGCAAGGCAGCGGCAAATCCGTGGGTGTCGGCGTTTACTTCGCGCTGGTTGATCAAACAGCCTTTGTGATTGTGCAGAAACTCGATCGGATCCTCGATCGTCAGAATGTGTTCGTGACGATCGCGATTGATCTTGTCGATCATGGCCGCGAGCGTCGTTGATTTTCCGGAACCGGTTGGACCAGTAACCAGAATCAGTCCGCGCGGTTTGTCGCACAGTTGTTTGACGACTAGCGGCAAACCGAGCTCTTCGAATGCCTTGATTTCATAAGGAATGGCGCGGAAGACCGCACCGACCGCGCCACGTTGGTTGAAAAGATTTGCGCGGAAACGAGATAAGCCTTTGACGCCGAACGAAAAATCCAGTTCGAGATTTTCCTCAAAACGATGCTTCTGTGCGTCGGTGAGCACCGAATAGGCGAGTTGCTTCGTGTCAGCCGACGTGAGCACACGATAGGATTCGAGTGGGCGAAGATGTCCGTCCACTCGAATCTGCGGCGGGGAGCCGGTCGTGATGTGGAGGTCCGAACCGCCGAGTTCAGAAAGCTTTCTCAGCAGTTCGGACAAGGAAATTTGGGGAACCGTTTCGTTCAGTCGCATCCGAGTGTCTCTCCCACACAGTTATTTATTGCTGATTGGCTCAGCTTTAGCGCGAAGCGTTTCGATGTAACGATCCGCTTCTTTCGACATGCGATCGGCAAACTCGAGCGATGAATCGGTGGTCAGCCCGTAAACGCGGCCGCCCGCTTCCGTGAAATAAAACGTCCACGCTCTTTCCGGAGTCAGCGTATCGCCGGGTGTGCGAGCCATCACGACGAACACGCGTTTACCGTTGACTTCGCGGATGAAGTCGTTGGTTACCCAACCACCAGCCGCGACCATCTTATCGATCACGATCCGGCGCAGATCCGCAACAGGCAACCCCGCCAGCATGTTCTTCTGTTCACGAGAAGTCAGAAACACCGGATTCGGCCGGCTGAGTGCAACCACTGAAAGACTCATCTGACCCGGGAGTGTTGCCGCAGGTGATTTCACCGCTGCGTTCAAGCTGCCGACCACGCGTGGTCTCGTTTGGCCATTCGGACTCGCGTGAGCTGCTTGTACGTTCGGCGTATTGGCGACCGGCTGTGACTCAGTAGTGACCGCGATAGGATGTGCTTGGATCGGTTGTGCATTGATCGGCTGTGCATTCGCCGGGGCGGCAACGCGTTGCGTATTCGCTGCTGTGTAAGCCGGAGGCGCGGGCAACATGCTGACGCCCAAAGAGCTTTCCGGCAGTACCGGTACGGATGGACCACCAACCTTTGACAGGTCGCCGACCGGAACATTATTCGGCAGCGCCAACATCGCTTTGCGGTGAGCTGCTAAAGCCGCAGCAGCCTCACGTCTCTGACGCAGACGCGCGCGATATCGCCGCCACCATGCGCGTGAGCGATAGCGATAATGACGCTTCTTTGAAACCTGTACACTTTGCCTGACGCCGTGTGCTGAATTCGAAAAGGGCAGCATCACACCCACGGACAGCACCAGGATTAGCGCGATAGCAATTGTTCTTAACATGCTCGGTTCTCCTCGAATTAAGCGACCGTCTCGCGAACAACTTCTTCAACCGTGGTCACGCCGTCGCGAATCTTGAACAGCCCTGATTCACGCAGCGTGATCATTCCGTCGTCGATCGCCTTTTTCCTCAATTCAAGTGCGGATGCACCGATCAAGATCAACTCACGAAGCTCGTCGGTGATTTCCATCACTTCGTAAAGACCGATTCGTCCTTTGTAGCCGGTGTTGTTACAGGTCGTACATCCCTTGCCTTTGTACGTCTTGAGGGTTCTCGCTTCTTCAGGCGAGAAACCGACTTCAATCAGTGCTTCGGGCGGTGTCGGGTGGTCCTGCTTGCAATCCTTGCAGACGCGGCGAATCAGTCGTTGTGCCTGGATGAGGTTTACGCTGGTGGCGACAAGAAAAGGTTCGATGCCCATGTTCATCAGGCGGGAAATAGTAGAGGGAGCATCGTTGGTGTGGAGAGTGGAAAGCACGAGATGGCCCGTGAGCGCGGCTTTGATGGCGATTTCGGCCGTTTCGAAGTCGCGGATTTCACCGACCAGAACGATATTGGGATCCTGGCGCAGGAAAGCGCGCAGCGCGGCCGCGAAGTTCAAGCCGATCTGTTCCTTCATCTGCACCTGGTTGATACCCATCAGGTTGAACTCGACCGGGTCTTCGGCCGTCATGATGTTTGTGTCGACCGTGTTCAACGACTGCAGGGCCGAGTAGAGCGTGTTTGTTTTACCGCTACCGGTTGGACCAGTGACGAGCACCATGCCGTAAGGCTTCGAGATATTGCGCTGAAACTTCATCAGCGACTCAGCCTCGAAACCAAGTTTGGTCATGTCGAGCATCAGGTTCTGTTTGTCCAACAGACGAAGCACGACTTTTTCGCCGAAGAGCGTCGGCAGGGTAGAAACGCGAAAGTCGAGCTCGCGCGAACGCGAGTCGACTTTCACTTTGATCTTGATGCGGCCGTCCTGCGGCAGGCGCTTCTCAGAGATGTCGAGCTTCGACATGATCTTCACGCGCGAGATCAATGCGTCGCGCATTTTCAAAGGCGGATGCATCACGTCGTAGAGCACGCCGTCGATGCGGAAGCGAATGCGCAATTCTTTTTCGTAGGGTTCGACGTGAATGTCCGAGGCGCCACGGCGAAGCGAGTCAACCAGCAGCACGTTGACGAGACGGACCACCGGCGCGTCTTCGCTCATGCGCGAGAGCGTCGAAAGATCGATCTCTTCGTTGTCTTCTACTACCTCGACGTCTTCGGAATGCTCGGTGTCGAAGTCGATGCTGTCGAGTGAAACGAGATCGTCGTGTGTGATCGCTCCGTTGCCATTCTTTGAGCTCTTCGCGGCTTTTTCGAACTGGGCTTCTTCCGCCGCAGTCGAAGCGAGCTCGATTTCTCGTGAAGTACCGTAGTACTTCGCGATGGCCTGTTGCACGCTGCCTTCAGCGACAACTACCGGTTCGACGTTCAAACCGGTCATGAACTTAACGTCGTCGAGTGCGAACACGTTGGTCGGATCGACCATCGCGAGTGTGAGAGTGGCGCCGACGCGTGAGAGAGGTAGGACGGAGTGCTTCTGTGCAACTTCCTGCGGGATGAGACGGAGAACTGCGGGATCGATATTGAAGAGATCGAGATTGACGGAAGGGATGCCGTACTGCCGCGAGAGGACAGCAGTGATCATGTCATCACTGACCAGGCCCAGTTTGACCAGATTGAAGCCCAGCCGCCCACCATGTTCGCGTTGGTAGTCGAGCGCCTCTCTCAGGTTTTGAGGGCTAATAAGATTTTCGCGTACGAGAATTTCCCCTAATTTGGCTGACATTTGTGCCTTCTACTGGGCGCGGTAAATGTTTTTCCCGATGCTTGGATTGGATTGGAGGCGCCCGAATGGGGGCGCGAGGCATGCTGGTCTGCTCTATTCAACGATGGGCCAACATCGTTGAGCGTTCATAGTACAGTTTGAACACAACGAGTGTCAAGGTTCGAATTCCACAAAAACTCGTTGAGAATCTCACAAAAAGGCGGGCATAGAAGCGAAAGGCCGCAACGTTCCGAACGAACGCTGCGGCCTTTCGACTCAGTTTCTGAAGTGATTACGGACGGGGCTTCCGAGCTGGACGGCCCGGCGTTTTCTCTGGAACAACCTTTTCAGTGCTCTTCAGTTCAGCAAGGATTGCCTTCGCGTCTGACTTCAGCGGGTTCGTGTCAGGCGCCACGTCGACGAAGTGCTGAAGGTAGTTTGCTGCCTCCTGGAACTTTTCCTTGTCCTGCTGTGCGTAGAGCGCGAGTCCGGCGCCGAGATTGGCTTCCGGGCTGTCAGGTTGGCTTTGCAGAACCGCCTGAAATTCAGCCAACGCTTTGTCAGCCTGACCCGAGTCGAGCAGCATCTGGGCTGCGTCGAGTTGCGCCTTTGATTTCTTGGCGGGATCGGGCTCGGCCGCTATGTACTCTTTGAACGCTGCCAGTCCTGCATCCGCCTGAGTCGGATCGACTTTGCTGACGAACAAGCGCATTGATTCGGAGTTGGTCAGAATCGCGGCGTACTTGTTTTTGTTGTAACGGTCCAGGTCAGCCGGATCCGTCGGCGCTGTCTGGCCTTTGAGCATCGTGACTGCCTTGGTGGAAGCCTCAGCGGCGCCTTTGAAATCGGCTTTGGCCGTGTCGAGCGCGGCGTTGCGGCCGGCGTCGTCGAGAGACTTATTCGTGATCGCGGAGTTGTAGCGTTCGACTCCGCGTCCCTTCAAAGCCACGGCTTTGTTGGTCAGAAGCGCCGGTTGATCGGGATCGGCGGCGAGGCCTTCGTCATATTGGGTGACGGCTTCGCTGAACTTCTGCACTGCCACGTCGGTTTGCTTGGCGCGGCTAGCGGTATTCGCAGCGGTCAATGCGTCATTTCCGGCTTTGAAAGTGCGGGCGATGACCTCGTTGGCTTCAGTGATCTTCTTGTTGCCGGTTTCGATCTCGGCGTTCTTCTTCGCCATCTCCTCCATCTTGGCCTTATCAGCCGCGCTCGGAGCGCCTGGCGCCGGTGGATTGGGATTAGTGCCGCCGACTTTCTCGAGATCTTCACGCGTGAGCTTGCGGCCGTCGCCCGGTGTCACGGTGATTTCGACCGGTACGCCGCGGCCCACTTTCACGCCGGGCAAAAAGTTGGGAGCCGCAGTCGCATGACTCGCGGCAACCGTGTACGTGCCGATGAACGGCAGTCCGGCGAAAACAAACTCACCGTTTTTATTTGTTTTCGTGTCGTACTGGGCTTTCATGTCCGTACGGAAAACATCGATTTGCGCGCCGGCAAGGGGAACAGTTTGCCCGTCGGCTTGCTTCATCATGACCTTACCGCGGAGCTCGCCTACCTGTGCAAAGGCCGGCACTGAAGCAACCGCCAAAAGTATGGCGACCGCGAGTGCTCCAACAAAGTATTTACCAATCATTTTCTTCAGATTCCTCCCTGCCGGGGCTTCTCAGGACGAGCCGTAAGATGCACCCTTTCTATTTTGCGGTTGTAACGATAAGCACCTGAGATTTTGCCTAAACTTAATAAGCAAAACGATTACTGTCAAGCTTATAAGGGATTGGATCGGAAACACCGGCTTCACGAAAAGCCCGCAGACGCAACGCGCAGGAATCACAAACTCCACAGGCAAGGTCGGAAGATTGGTAACACGACCAGGTGAGTTGTAACGGCGCCTCGAGCTCCAGACCCTTTTTAACGATCTCCGACTTTTTCATCGCGATCACCGGCGTCTTGATAACCAGGTTGGTTTCCGGCTTTGTGCCGAGATCGATCACGTTTTGAAACGCCGCGTAAAACTCGGGACGGCAATCGGGATAACCCGAGGAGTCTTCCGCGACTGCTCCTATATATATGGCGTTCGCGCCGATCACTTCGCCCCAACTCACGGTCGCCGCAAGCAGATGGGAATTGCGGAAGGGAACGTAGCTCGACGGAATACTTTGCGAAGTCAGATCGGCAGGCGTGACGGCGATGGTCGAATCCGTAAGGGAAGAACCGCCGATACGCGCGAGGTGTTCGAGTGAGATCACGAGACGCAGCTTGACGTCGTAGTGATCCGCCAGAGCTTCAAATGCCTGCAGTTCGCGTTGTTCCGTTCGTTGCCCATACGAGACGTGCAGAAAGGCGAGCTCATCGTTTTCGTTGTGGGCGATGGCGGCAGTGACGCACGAGTCCATGCCACCGGAGACGAGACAGATTGCGCGCTCTACTCGCTCAAAATCCTCGGCTTCGGCAACCTGGGTTGCAATCTCTTCTGAGCCGCCCATCACACTCCTTGCACGTCTGGTCCCCAGATGTACTTGTGTAGTTGCAATTGCATTCGCACGTTCAGACCGCTTCCCGCCACCCAGTTTGCCAACTGTTGCAGATCGATCTGGCCCCACACGGGCGAGATGAGGATCGCGAGTGTTCGCGTTTCGAGATCGTGCTCCTGAATCACTCGCTTTGCGTAAAGCCAATCGCCTTCGCCGGCGACGACAAACTTGACCTCATCCATGTCCGCGCGTAGACGTTCAATGTTGGACCACTCGTTTCTTTCTTCCTCGCCCGAAGCCGGGCACTTGACGTCGAGAATCACCTTCGCGCGCGGGTCCAGATCGGCGGTCGAGACATAGTTTCCCGTCTCCACCAATACTTCGAAACCTTCGTCACAAAGCCGCTGGATCAGCGCGAAACCTTCCTTTTGCGCGAGCGGTTCGCCGCCGGTGACCTCCACCAGTTTGCAACCCAGCGAGTGGACTTGCTGCATCACATCGTCCTGGGAGACGTGGTCGCCGCCCGTAAACGTGTACGCGCTGTCGCACCAGACGCAGCGCATCGGGCAGCCGGTCAGGCGCACAAACGTGCACGGCCGGCCGGCGTGGGTCGATTCACCCTGGATGGAACGGAAGATTTCGGTGACGCGCAGCATTCGAGCGGAATCTAACACGGTTCGATAAGAATCAAGAACCGCGCAGTCCCGCTAAAGAGGTGCTAGGATTACCCGGCTTGTGGCAGACAGAAGCAGCGACATTGCGAAGCTAGCAAAAGAGGGCGCCAGCCGCCTGATTGCTCGTGCCGCGGACAGCCGTTCGCTCGGCGCGGACTTGCTGTCGCCGCGCGTCTCGGCGGCAGTGGAGAAGTATCTCCTGCGTGACGACCCAAACACTTCCGCGGCTGATATCAACAAGTTCATCGATGATATGCAGGCTGATGACCTGTGCCTGATCGTCGCTTGCGAGCGGGGCGATGAGAACGCCTGGACCGATCTGGTCGAGCGTTTTACCACCACTGTTCGTTCAGCGGCGCGATCGGTCAGCTCAAACGAAGATGCCGCGGAAGACCTGGCCCAGTCTATCTGGGCCGAGCTTTACGGATTGCGCGTTCGAGACGATGGCCGCCGCGCCAGCAAACTTGCTTACTACTCCGGACGCGGTTCGCTCGCTGGTTGGCTTCGTGCTGTTGTCGCACAACTCTCGGTCGACACGTTTCGCAAGCAATCGAAGTTGGTGCAGACAGAAGAAGACGCAGATCTCGATCGGCTCGCGCGCGATGCAAGCATCCGCGACACACCGACGTTTTCCGCCGGCGGTGTGCAGAACCCGGAGCAGTCGCTCACGAATCGTTTCGCACAGGAACACTTGCAGCAAGCGTTGACACAGTCTGTCGGCGAGCTCGCGGCCGAAGATCGTTTGCTTGTAAAACTCTACTATTTTGACAACCTGCGATTGCGTGAGGCAGGCGTGGTTCTGGGCGTGCATGAGGCAACGGCAAGCCGCCGTCTGACCCGGATTCAAACAGACTTGCGCAAGCGAGTCAGTCAGATACTGGTCGATGAACGCGGTTGGACAAAGGCCGAGGCGGAGCGCTCGTTTGCGGAGGTAGCGCAACATTTAGAGACGGATTTGGAGGCGTTAATCAAGGAGAAGAGCTTTTGACTGCAAGGTATGGAAATCGCTACGTTCTCTCTTTGGCAGCGCCAGTTTTGTAATGAGACAAGAAACTAACAACGAGATCGATCTGCTGCTTCGCCGCATGAGCCGGCAGAACGGCGGTTCTCTGCGCGATGGTGAAGCGCACGAGCAACATCTCGACGCGGATGAGTTGAGTTCGTATGCGCAGAACGCATTGCCGCCGGCGGCACGCGCGCGTTACATGGAACACGTGGCGGATTGTTCGATGTGCCGAAAACTGGTTACTGAGCTAAGCCTGTCGCTTGGTGCAACTGCCGTTGCCGCCGCGCCGGTTGAGGCGGTTGCCGAAGCGAGCGGATTGAAGAAGTTTTTAGCGAGTTTGTTCTCGCCGATGGTGTTGCGTTATGCAGTTCCGGCGTTGGGCCTGATCGTTGTGGCGGCTATCGGTTTTGTGATCTTGCGCCAGCGAGGTGAAGACGGATTTGTGGCGCAACTGGACTCGAAGCAAAACTCTACACCGGTCACTACTGCGCCGGGCGCGGCCGCGCCAACGTCGTCGCCTAACACAGTTGCCCCCGGTTACATGCAACCGGATCAATCGGGTCGCGTAGCCAACCTGAAAGAAGCGCCGCCGAAGAGCGGCGAGGTCGCCGGTGACGTCGCCGGCGCCGGACCCGGTGCTGTAGCTCCAGCTCCCGCTCCTGTCGCGACTCCCGCTCGCACTGAAGATACGGTAGTGGCCACCGCGCAACCGACTATTGCCGCTGAACCCCCGCCTGCGAAACTCGATGCGGTAACGGAAAACGAAACGCAAAAAAAACAAGAGCAAAAGTCGAAGGATGCGGTTGCCAAGAAGGCGGCAGAGCCAACGGTGGCGGTCCAGGCGGCGGATACACCAGTCAAAACCACACGGGCGAACGAGCCTGCGCGTGACAACAATACCGCCCCACAAACTGGTGCTGAACGCGCCGATGAGAGCAAACGCGAGGCTATGCCGGTTCAGAGGAGTGGCACATTCGGCGGCGTGACGAGCGCGGGACGTCGCGCGCGCGCGCAAACAGACAAGGACGACGCCGAGACCCGCACTGTCTCCGGCCGCCGCTTCCGAAAAGAACGTGGCATTTGGACCGACACAGCGTATGATTCGTCAACCCCGATTATGAGCGTGGCTCGCAACTCGGAACGTTTTAGGTCGCTGGTTGCGGACGAGCCGGAAATCAAAAAGATCGCCGAACAACTCGACGGCGAGGTCATCGTTGTTTGGAAGGGCCGCGCCTATCGAATTCGGTAGGAGGAAACCAACCACAGATTACGCAGATTTTCCTATAAATCTGTGTAATCTGTGGTTTGCTTGGAAAACTATGACAACAAGACTGAACCGCGCAGTTTTGAATGTTCTGTTATTTAGTTTAGCCGCAGCGTTAAATCCCATCTTTTCTCAAACCGCGAAACAAACCAGGCGAAGCCAGTCCTACCCCGCAATCAACAGCATCGTTCGCCAGATCGATGCGCGCAACATCGAGCGCAGCATTCGTCAACTCGTTTCCTTCGGCACCCGCAACACGCTATCTGAACAGAACGATCCCAAACGCGGCATCGGCGCCGCGCGCGACTGGCTCTATGCCGAGTTTCTCAAAGCGGCTGAAAGCTCCAACGGCCGAATGACTGTCGAGAAGCAGAGTTACGAACAGCCGAAAGCGCAACGTGTGCCGCAGCCGACAATCATCACTAACGTTGTCGCGACGTTGAAAGGATCGCAACCCGAAGCGACCGATCGCATTTACGTCGTTAGTGGTCACTACGATTCGATGTGCAACAGTCCGACCGACGCGAAGTGCGACGCGCCCGGCGCGAATGACGACGCTTCGGGCACGGCGGCTGTGCTCGAGATGGCGCGCGTGATGGCGAAGTTTGAGTTTGACGCGACGATCGTTTTCATGGCGGTCGCTGGTGAAGAGCAGAGCCTGCTCGGTTCAACGCACTTCGCCGAACAAGCGAAACAGAAGAACTGGAACGTCGACGCGATGTTCACCAACGACATCATCGGCAACTCACTTGGCGGTAACGGCATTCGCAATCGCAACACGGTGCGCGTGTTCTCCGAAGGCGTCCCGACGAATGAAACCACTGCGGAAGCCGGCACGCGTCGCAGTGTCGGCGGTGAAAACGATTCACCGTCGCGCCAGCTCGCGCGCTTCGTCAAGGAGACTTCAGAGTCACTCGTGCCGCAGATGAAAGTGATGATGGTCTATCGCCGCGATCGTTACGGCCGCGGCGGTGATCATATTCCGTTTCTCGAACGCGGTTATCCCGCGGTGCGCTTCACCGAAACGAACGAAGACTTCACGCATCAACATCAAAATGTGCGCATTGAGAATGGCGTGCAGTACGGAGACCTGCCACAGTTTGTCGATTTTGCTTACGTGGCGAATGTAGCGCGCGTGAATGCAGCGTCGCTGGCGATGCTGGCGTACGCGCCGGCGAGACCGAAGGACGTCACGCTCGTCTCGCGGCTTTCCGATGACACGGAATTGCGTTGGGAAGCAAACAAGGAACCCGATCTTTACGGTTACGAAATCGTCTGGCGCGACACGACGTGGCCTACCTGGCAGGGAGTGAAGGCCGTTGGAAACGTCACGAGCTTCGCGCTGAAAGGGATGTCGAAAGATAATTATTTCTTCGGTGTGCGGGCCGTGGACAAGGAAGGTCACCGTAGTCCCGTGACTTATCCGAGACCGGTTACGCGGCAGCAGCCGGCAAATCGCAGCACCACGTCGAGCGGCAGTCCGTGAGCTTCTTTTCTCGACTAACCGGCGCAGTGCGGCGTCTAAGTTGACATGAATTCCTCAAAGAAGAGCCTGATTGCTTCGTTGATGATCGCGGCTATGCTCGCGACGCAGACGCTCGTCACGTTTGCAGACACGTCGAAAACCGCGAAAAAGAGCCGCCTCAGCGACGAGCAGCGGATCATTCACGTCCTGAATCGCCTCGGTTTCGGAGCGCGGCCCGGCGACGTCGAACGCGTGAAGTCGATCGGTCTCGAGCAATACATCAACCAGCAACTCAGTCCCGAAAAGATCGCTGACACGGTTGCCGAAAACAAGGTCAAGGATCTAACTGTGCTCGAAATGAGCACCGCGGAGCTTTACGCGAAATACCCGCAGCCGGGTCAGTTGCTACGGCAGCTTCAGCAGCGCGGCATGTTGGCCGCGGATTCGAATAATCCACCAAACCCACAGGACGAGAAAAACCGCAAAGTCCTCGAAGAGTATTACCAGCAGAACGGGCTCCAGCGGCCACAACGCATCATGGCCGAACTGCAAGCGTCGCGAATCCTGCGCGCGGTTTACAGCGAACGGCAGCTTCAGGAAGTGATGGTTGATTTTTGGACCAACCACTTCAACGTTTTCGCCGGCAAGGGCGCCGATCGCTGGCTGCTCCCGTCCTACGATCGCGACACGATTCGGCCCAACGCGATGGGTAAGTTTTCGCAGTTGCTGCTCGCGACCGCGCAAAGTCCGGCGATGCTTTTCTATCTCGACAACTTTCAGAGCGTCAGTCCGGATATGAATCGTGGCGGCGGCATGCGCAGACTTGCTAACGAGCAGCAACAGCCACAGCGACAGCGACGCGGCATCAACGAAAACTACGCGCGCGAGTTGATGGAGTTGCATACGCTCGGCGTTGATGGTGGTTACACGCAGAAGGATGTGCAGGAAGTCGCGCGTTGCTTTACTGGTTGGACCATCTTCCAGCCGCGCGGTGGCGCCGCGGCGGTGAATGCGATCATGGGCAGTGACGCAGCGCGCCGCCAGGCCGGAACGTTCTTCTTCAACCCTCGCGCGCACGACGACGGCGAAAAAACTGTTTTGGGCCACAAAATCCCCGCAGGCGGCGGATTCAAAGACGGTCAGACTACGCTGGACATTCTTGCGCGTCACCCCGCTACGGCGAAATTCATCGCGACCAAACTCGTGCGTCACTTCGTTTCCGACACACCGCCGCCGGCGCTGGTCGATCGTGCCGCGGCTGCATTCACGAAGAGTGACGGCGACATTCGCGAAACACTAAAAGCGATCTTCTTCTCAAACGAGTTCAACTCGCCGGAAGCATATCGCGCCAAGATCAAGCGGCCGTTTGAGCTGGTGGTCAGTGCGATCAGAACGGTCGGCGCGGACACGAATGGCGGCCCGGGCACGCATCAATGGATCGCGCGTATGGGCGAACCGCTTTACGGTTTTCAAACGCCAAACGGTTATTCCGATGCGGCTGAGAGCTGGGTCAACACCGGCGGCTTGCTTGAGCGGATGAATTTCGGCTTGGCGCTGGCAGGGAATCGCATTCAGGGTACGCGCGTCGATCTCGCCGCAAAACTGAACGCGCCAGAGAAGTCGAAACTAATCGACGAGTCGTTGAAGATGATCGTCGCCGGCGACATCTCTGCCGCAACCAGAGAGACGCTGTTGAAACAGATCGACGAGACAAATGCCGACACAGCAGCGAAGGTCGTTGGCTTGATTCTCGGCACGCCGGAGTTTCAAAGGCAGTAAAGGGCTTTTACTCTGTGCCTCTGTGCCTCTGTGCCTCTGTGTTTCTGTGGTTACTCAACCACAGAGACACAAAGCGTTGATAGCAAAGGTGAAGTTATGAATCGCAGGTTTTTTATCAAGTCGGGCAGTATTGCGTTGGCGAGTGTTGGCCTATCTCTGTCAACGCCGCTTTCAGCGCCGGGGTTTCTTCAGCGCGCCGTTCTGGCGAACGAAAGCAAAGGCGGCAAACGTAAGACTCTCGTCGCGATCTTTCAGCGTGGCGCTGTCGACGGTCTGAACATGATCGTTCCGTTTGGCGAGTCGAATTACTACGATCTGCGGCCCGCGATTGCGATTCCGAAACCAAACGGCAGCAACGCGGAAACAGCGATCAGTCTCGACGGTTTCTTTGGTCTGCACCCGTCGATGAGCGCGCTGAAACCGCTGTGGGATTCGAAGCGACTCGCGATCGTTCACGCCTCCGGCTCGCCTGACAACACGCGTTCGCACTTCGACGCGCAGGATTACATGGAATCCGCGACGCCGGGTGTGAAATCGACGAGTGATGGCTGGTTGAATCGTTATCTGCAAAGCAAGAAAGAGAAGGAAGCATCGCCGTTTCGCGCGATTTCGATGACGCAGCAGATGCCGCGTGCTATGCAAGGTCGTGCGCAGGTGCTGGCGATGTCGAACCTGTCGAACTTTGCGATTCGCGCCGGTAAATCGTCGGCGAGCGTGCAGGGTGGTTTCGAGGCAATCTACTCGCGCGACAAGAGTGAGATGCTCGCCGAAACTGGCCGCGAGACGTTTGACGCAATCAAGTACCTGAAAGAAGCAAATCCCGCGCAGTACAAACCGGAGAACGGCGCGCAGTATCCGCAGGGTCAATTGGGCAACTCTCTGCTTCAGATCGCGCAGTTGATCAAAGCGGGTGTTGGTTTGGAGATCGCTTTCACCGACGTCGGCGGTTGGGACACGCACGTGAACCAGGGCAATGCTCGCGGGCAGTTGGCAAACTTGTTACAGCAGTTCAGCTCCGCGATCGCGGCGTTTCATCAGGACCTGGGCCAACGCATGGACGACGTGGTGGTGTTGACGATGTCGGAGTTTGGCCGCACGGTTAAAGAGAACGGCAATCGCGGCACGGATCACGGGCATGCGAATGCGATGCTGGTGCTGGGCAACAGCGTGCGCGGTGGTCAGGTTTATGGAAAGTGGCCCGGACTCAAGAACGATCAGCTTTTTGAGGGACGCGATCTCGCGTTGACCACAGATTTTCGCGATGTGTTTGGCGAGGTTGCCGCGCGTCATCTCGGCGCGTCCGATTTGAAGTCCGTGTTTCCGGGTTACAGCGCGAATGCTTCGAAGTTCAAAGGCTTTCTTAGCTGAACGTCTTACCGCCGAAGCGGTTAATGACGTAGAGCATCAACGCAGCGATCAGTGACACGATCACTGCCAACGTGAGTGCGTCGTTATCGCGGCCCGCCTGCACTGCATCGTAGATCGCTACCGAAGCAGTTTGCGTTTTGCCGGGAATGTTTCCGGCGATCATGATCGTCACGCCAAAATCCCCGAGCGCGCGCGCAAACGCGAGCGCGGTCGCCGCCAACACGCCTTTCGCGGCCAACGGCAACGTAACCCGGAAAAAGATGCGCCGGTTGTTAAGACCCAGCGTGCGTGCTGCGGCTTCGAGATCGGTGTTTACGGATTCAAATGCCGCTCGCAGGCTCTTTGTGACGAGCGGCAGCGCGTGAATCGTCGCGGCGATGATCGCGGCCGTGACGGTGAACGTCAGACGAATTCCGAACGTGCGATCGAGAAACGACCCGATTGTCGAACGCGAACCCAACACGACCAGCAGGTAATAACCGAGCACCGTCGGCGGCAGGACCAGCGGCAGCGTTACGAGTGCATCGATCAAATTGCGACCGGGAAAACGTTTGCGCGCGAGCAGCCAGGCGAGCGCCGAACCGGCGACGAGCGCGATCAGCGTCGCGGCGGTGGCCACAGCGAAGGAGAGCCTGATAGGGAACCAGTCGATCACGGGGTTGGCTAAGCTTAAGCCACAAAGAGGCACAAAAGACACAAAAAAGTTTTGAGTTCAGCCTTTAGGCTGTTCTTTGCGGCGGCAAGCTAAAGCTTGAACTCAAAACGAAGCTTGAGCTCTGAACGCCCAGTTCTGTCTTGTGTCTTTTGTGCCTCTTTGTGGCTTACAATCTGGCGCTTATGAAACCGCGAGTGTTGCGCTACGAATCGGTAACGTCGACTAACAGCGAGATCGCGCGGCTTGCTGTGGAGGGCGCTGAGGAGGGCGTGGGCGTTGTGGCCGACGAACAGACCGCCGGGCGCGGACGTTTGCAGCGCTCGTGGTCGTCGCCAAAAGGCGCGGGCTTGTACTTCAGCATCTTGCTGCGGCCGCGCATCGCAGTGGATCGCTGGCCGCTCATCACGTTCGTTGCTGCTTTAGCGACGAGCGACGCACTGTTCGAAGGCGGCACAGTGCAAACAGACATCAAGTGGCCCAACGACCTGCTTGCCAACGAACGAAAGATTTGCGGCATACTCGCCGAAGCAATCGAAACACCAACCGGACGCGCAGTCGTCATCGGCATTGGCATCAACCTCACCAACAACGCTTTTCCACAAGACCTGCTTGGTGTGGCAACATCGGTGGCACAGGAATCCGGACGGCAACCGGAACGCGAGACAATTCTCGCCGCACTGCTCGGCGCGCTGGCTCGCTGGTATTCATTGCTTCACGAGCCTGACGGCGCGGAAAAGATTGTCGCGGCGTGGGCTAGCCGCTCGTCTTATGCCTCGGACAAGTTGGTCCAGGTCACAAACGGCGATGAAGTTTTACAAGGCATCACTCGCGGCATCGAGAACGATGGCGCGCTGCGTCTCGAAACCGCGCAGGGAGTTCAGTTGATACGCGCGGGAGACGTCACGAGTGTCAGACCGGCTAGGATGAACGTTTAATCCATGCGCATAGTGCTGAACACATTCGGATCGTTTGGCGACATCCATCCGTACATGGCGATTGCGATGGAGTTACAGGCGCGCGGTCACACGCCCGTGGTCGCGACGATGGAGATCTATCGCGAGAAGATCGAGGGCGCGGGACTGGAGTTTTTTCCGGTGCGTCCGAACATTCCGCAGCCCAAAGAACAAGACCCGGAATTGATCGGAAAGATCATGGAGCCGAAGACCGGCGCAAGGTTTCTCACTGAAGAGCTGATTTTCCCCGCGGTGCGCGATAGTTACAACGATCTCGTTCAGGCAGTGGCCGGCGCTGATTTGCTGGTAACGCATCCGGCGGCGCCTGCTGGTCCATTGGTCGGCCGCAAGATCGGAATGCCGTGGATCTCGACTGTGCTCGCACCGCTCTCATTCTTTTCCGCTTCCGATCCGCCGGTGCCGCCGTTCTGGCAGTGGACCAGTAAGCTCAGCGTGCTAGGCCCGGGTTTCATGAGGTTCTTCCTCGATACGATGAAGAGCAGTTACAAAGCAAAAGCGGTAGCTGATTTTAGAAATGAGCTGGGCTTGAGCGACACGGGCAATCCGATGTTCGAAGGACAACACTCTCCGGCGCTCGTGCTTGCGTTGTTTTCGAAGGTGTTTGGGAAGCCGCAACCTGATTGGCCGAAGCAAACGGAGCTTACGGGTTTTTGTTTCTACGATGGGCGCCATCAAACGCCGATGCCTGCTGAGCTCGCGCGGTTTTTGGATGATGGGCCACCGCCGATCGTGTTTACACTGGGTTCGTCTGCGGTTTGGGTGGCACGTGATTTCTTCAGCGAGAGTATTGAAGCTGCGAAGCGTTTGGGCCAGCGTGCGGTGTTGTTGGTCGGCGATGAACGCAACCATCCGTCGTCACTCCCCGCAGGCATGATCGCGGTTGATTACGCGCCTTACCAGGAGTTGCTACCGCGAGCCAGTGTCGTGATTCATCACGGCGGCGTCGGCACCACGTCACAAGGTCTACTCGCAGGCGTGCCAACGCTGATCGTTCCGTTTGCCTTCGATCAATCCGACAACGCCGATCATGCGCGGCGTCTCGGCACGAGCCGCACAGTTTATCGAAACAAATACCGCGCGCCGCGAGTCGTACGAGAGCTTCACGAACTACTGTCGCGACCCGAGTACAAGCAAAACGCCCTTCAGGTCAGTCAACAATTGAAACAGGAAAACGGTCCCGCACGAGCCGCGGACCTCATTGAAAACCTATTCCGTCAAACGCCGAATCCCGACGAGGAGCTGGTCTATGCTGCTGGCGATTGACGCGGGCAACAGCAACATCAAGGTCGGGCTCTTCGACGGCGCCGAGCTAAAGGCGCAACGTCGTTTGACCGGCGATGAACTAACGCAGCTTGCCGAGCTCGATCCGCAACATCTTGATGCAATCCTGGTTGCATCTGTGGTACCGGCATTAAACCCGGCGCTCACACGAGTCTCACAGGACCACTTCAATCTGACACCGATCTTCGTCGATCACACAACACCCACCGGCTTAAAGATCCTCTACGATACGCCCGCGCAACTCGGTGCTGACCGGATTGTCGATGCGGTCGCGGCCGTCGCGAAATACGGCGCGCCGTGTATCGTGGTAGATTTTGGAACCGCGACGACCTTTAACGCGATTAATGCAGCAGGCGAATTTCTCGGCGGCGCGATCAGTCCCGGACTAATGACGTGCAGCGAAGCGCTCTTTGCACGCGCCGCGAAACTGCCGCGTGTGAATTTCGAACGCCCCGAAAAAGTGATCGGTTCGTCAACCGTCGCTGCCATACAATCGGGTCTGTACCACGGATACACCGGTTTGGTGGACGGCGTGCTGGAACAAATGATCGCCGAGATGAATGTGAAGCCGCGCGTGATCGCCACCGGTGGACTCGCACATGCGATCGCTTCTCGATACATTGAAGTGCGAGACGACACACTTACGCTCGAGGGCTTGCGCCTCGTTTATGAACGAATTAAGTTTTAACTACTTCAACTACTTCACCGAAATCGAAGACACGTTTGTCAGGCGGCGCGGCAAGCACCTGTTTCTCAGCCCGATGGATTGGGCGTTGATGGAAACGTGGAAACAGCAAGGCATTCCGTTGCACATCGTGCTCCGCGGCATTGAACGATCGTTTGATTCCTTCGAGTCGAAGCCACGCAAACGTACGGTGAAATCGTTGCTGTATTGCCAGGAAGAGGTTGAAGCTCAATACGCCGAGTGGACCGATGCGCGCGTCGGTGCGTCGTCGAGTGATAACAGTGAGTCAGACAAGACTCCGTTTTCTGTTGAAGCGATCACCGAACACCTGCAAACAAATCGTGAGCTGTTGCTCGAGGCGTCCGCGGCGCGCCAGCCCGAAGACGATCTTTCGGAAGCAATGACACGTGCGGCGGCGCTGTTAACTGAGATCGAACAGGATCTTGCCGCGGGCGTGACACTCAACACGCGTATGCTCGAAGACTCGCTGACCGGACTCGAACGATTGCTGAACAATTCGATGTTTGCGGTCGCTTCGACGGATGAGCTCGAAAAGCAAAAGACGGCAGTTAAAGACCAACTAAAACCTTATCGCACTCACATGGAGACGGAAATTTATAATCAAACGTTCAATAACCTTCTGCTGAAGCGTTTGCGGGAGCAGTTTGCCGTGCCGCGTCTCAGCTTGTTTTATGTCTGAGTAGCTCTTCTTCAGACACCGAGACTGAAAAAGGAGAATGTGATGGCTGAAATGACTATCAGGCGCTTCGGCGTGTTTTCGGTGGCCAAGATGTACGGACTGCTCATGTTTATCTTTGGCCTGATCTTTGGCGTGATTTACGGACTGTTCTTCATCATCTTCGGCGCGGCGATGTCCGCGATGGGAGGCGGCCGCGACGCAACCGCGGGCGGCGCGAGCTCGGTCGTCATCGGCATTATCATGATGATCGCGATACCGGTGATGTACGGGTTCCTCGGGTTCATCATGGGCGCGATTGGCGCCCTGGTTTACAACGCACTCTCGGGAATGATTGGCGGCGTGAAGTTTGATCTTGAAGGTGTGCAACAGGACTACGCGCCGCCGCCACCGCCGCATCATTGGGAGCCGCATCAGTATCCGGCGCAGTAAATGTTTTTGGAAGTCGAGATAGAACGGATTCTGCCTGGCGGTTACGGGTTGGCCCACGCGGAGGGCAAGACCGTTTTCGTTTCGCTCTCCGCGCCGGGCGATCGTTTGCGAGTGCGGGTGGAGCGGCAGCAGGGAAATGTGCTGTTCGCTTCGATTGAAGAGATACTCGCTGCTTCACCCGAGCGGATTGAACCGCCGTGTCCATATTTCGGCCGTTGCGGCGGCTGCGATTTTCAGCAGCTCGCTTATGAGAACCAGCTTGCCGCGAAGGCCGAGATCATTCGCGACTGTTTGCATCGCATCGCGCGTCTCGAGGTTATGCCTGAGATTGTTGTTACGCCGTCGCCGCGTGATTGGCGCTATCGCATGCGGGCGATGTGGCAGATCGATCAGGACGAGCAAAGGATTGGTTATTACGAACGCGGTTCGCGGCGCGTTTGTGATGTGGCCGATTGTGCGGTGTTGATGCCGGAGTTACAGGCGATGCTCGAACGCGTGCGTTCGACGGAGTGGCACGAGTTTCCGCCGGGTTTGAAACACCTGGATGTGGTCGCGGGTGAGAGCGGTGTTTCGCTCGCGCCGCCGTTTGCGGAGTTTGAGACGCAGGAGCTTGAACTGACGATTGCAGGGGAACGTTACCGCTACAACGCGGAAGCGTTCTTTCAAATCAACCCGGCTTTGTTGGAACCGCTGATCGAGTTTGCGTTGGGAGACGCGGCGGGTGAGGTGGCGATCGATCTTTATTCTGGGGTCGGGTTGTTCACGTTGCCGCTGGCGAGACGGTTCAAAGGTGTGTTTGCGATTGAAGCGAATCCGATTGCGGCGCGGTTTGCCGAACGCAATCTGGACCGTGCGCGATTGGAAAATGTGCGAGTGGTCAATGCAGGTGTGGCTGAATGGTTTAGGGGAAGAACTTTTCACGCTGACTTTTTACTGCTCGATCCACCGCGAGCGGGCGCTGAGTCGTCGGTGATCAAAGGCATTCTGGATTTTGCGCCGCCGCGTGTGACTTATGTGTCGTGTGATCCGGCGACGCTGGCGCGCGATCTGAAGAAGTTGATCGCTGGTGGTTATGCGATCGAAGCGCTGCGGGCGTTTGACCTGTTTCCGCAGACGCATCATGTTGAGACTGTAGTTCGGTTACATTTAGGCTAGAAAAATGAATCCTCACCATGCCTCACTGAGCCGGCATCCGCTGGCTGAAATCGCGATTGCCTTTGCGGCAGGTATCTGTGCCGCAAATTACTTTTCAAGTCGGTTGATTGTGTTGTGGATCGCGGGCGCAGTTTGCGCTGCGGTAGCGATCGTAGCGCTCGTGAAGCAAAGGTTGTCGCTTGCTGGAGTTGCGTTGTTGTTGGCGGTTGGTGTGGCGGGAATGACGCTGGCGGTTCAGGAAAGAAAATATGAGAACAGCGAGTTGAGGCAGTTTGTTGGACGGTCTTTGATAGTCACAGGAGTGTTAAGTGCTCCACCCGAGTTTGGCAGGGATCGGCTTTACCTCACGCTTAATGTCGAACGCTTGGATGTGGACGGATCTTCGCGGATTAGTTCTGGCGTTGTGTCGTTGATGGCGCCGATCAGAGGTGCAAGCGATGAGGCGGAGTTTAGAGGGATGCAGTTGCGTTATGGAACGCGGGTTCGTGTGGTCACGAGTTTTGGACCGGTTGATAACTATCGGAATCCGGGTGTGTCGTCGCTGTCGGAGTATCTCGATCGCAAGGGCTATGACGCGACAGGTGTAATCAAGAGTCCGGCCGCAATTACGCGAATTGAAAACCCGGCGAGGGTTTCGTTGCTAGCGCTGCTTTATTCGTGGCGCGAAAAGTTGCAGGAGGAGATCCACGCAAAGTTTGATGCCGAAACAGCGGGTGTGCTCGACGCTGCGTTGTTAGGGAATCGATATAACCTTTCGCGTGAGACGGCAGAAAGGTTTCGCGAGGGCGGCACCTTTCACGTGCTCGTGATTAGTGGGATGCACATCAGCTTGATCGGTGGAGTTGTGTTTCTCGCGGTGCGGCGTTTGACGAAGAGACGGGTGATTCAGTTTTTAGTGCCCGTGGTTATTGTGTGGGGTTACTCGTTGGCTGTTGGCGCTGAGGCTTCCGTGGTGCGGGCCGCGTTGATGTTTACTTTCGCGGGATTAGCACCGGTACTGTTTCGCCAGTCGACATCGTTGAATGGCTTAGGCGCCGCGTCGCTGGTTCTGCTAGTCAATAGTCCGAAAGAGATCTTCGATCCGTCGTTTCAACTGACATTTCTTTCAGTGCTGGCGATTGTTGTTGTCGCATGGCCGCTGTTGCAACTGTGTAGCGGAATTGGTGCGTGGTATCCGGCACGCGAGACGCCCGTGCCGCCTGTGTGTTCGCGTCAGTTGCGGTGGTTTTGCGAGCTGTTGTTTTGGAGTGAACGTAAATGGAAGAAGGAGATCGCACGTTCGCCGTATCGTTACCGGCTGTTCAAGACGCCGCTCGCTGCGTTGCTCGAACGATATCGTGTTCAGGCGTGCGTGCGATACGTTTTTGCGGCGGTGATTGTCTCGGGCGCGGTGCAGGTGTTGTTGTTGCCGCTGATGATTGTTTACTTTCACCGTCTTTCACCGGCTTCTCTGGTGTTGAATATCGTAGTTGGAATATTACTCGCGGTGTTGACAGCGGTGGCCTTAGTAGCGCTCTTGCTCTCGCAGATGAGTGTGACCTTGGCGGCGCCGTTCTTCAAACTCGCAAACACGATCGACTGGCTCATGATCCACAGTGTCGATCCCTTCGCGCACTTTAATTTGGCTTCGCTACGGTTGCCTGAGTATGCGGGTGTGGGCGCGCTCTTGTATTTGCTGTACTACGTTCCGTTACTGGTGATTGTACTTGGGAAGCCCAAACGTTGGACTAAACCGTTGGTGATCGCGCAGGTTTTATTCGTCGCCGTTTTAATTGTTCATCCGTTTAGTGCGTTAACGGATGGAAAATTAAGAGTGGATTTTCTCGACGTAGGCCAGGGTGACGCGGCGCTAGTGACGCTGCCTGACGGAAGAACCTTGTTGGTCGATGGAGGCGGGACCACGGATTTACACAGAGGGAATACGGATCGGCGCAGTATTGGTGAGGCTGTGGTTTCTGAGTACTTGTGGTGGCGTGGGTTGGACACGATCGATTATGTGTTGCCGACGCACGCTGATGCGGATCACATTGATGGTTTGAATGACGTACTGCGGAACTTCACGGTCAATGCCGCTCTCGTTGGACGCACACCCGCGAACGATCCGGAGTACACGAAGTTTGCGCAAACGCTCGCTGCCACGAGCACGCACGTCGCCACGCTTCAGGCCGGAGATCTGATTCGATTAGGCGACGCGCAGATCGAAGTTTTGTGGCCGCTTGCGGCTGCGCACCCCAACGAACCATCGCGCAACAACGACTCGATCGTTTTGCGGCTGGAATTTGGGAACCACTCAATGTTGTTGACCGGCGACATCGAAAAGAGCGGCGAGAGGGCACTTGTAGCCGCCGGAAGAAATTTACAAGTTGATGTTGTGAAGGTGCCGCATCATGGCAGTAGAAGTTCTTCAACGCTGCCGTTCGTTACAGCGACCGGGGCGAAGTTTGCGATTGTTTCAGTGGGACAACGTTCAATGTTTGGCCATCCGCATGGAGAGGTCGTCGAGCGTTGGGAGGCGAATGGCGCGCAGGTTTTCACAACCGGTAAGTGCGGAACGATTACCGTGACCACGGATGGAACAGATCTAACGCTTACGGGAATGCAAAGCCATACTTCGCCAGGATCTCCTTGCCACGCGGCCCGATAATAAAGTTTGCAAACGCGCGCGCGGCTGGTTCGTTGCGGGTGGTTTTGATCACCGCCAAGCCCTGATCGATCGGCTGGTGCAACTCTTCAGGAATCAGCACCCAACGTCCTTTGCTTTGCTGGCTCAACGACAGCGCCACGATCGACACGTCCACATTTCCCGTCTCCGCGTACTGAAGTGTTTGGCGAATGTTATCGCCGTAAACCAGTTTCGGTTTCACTTCGTCCCACAGTCCCGCTTTCTGAAGCGCTTGCTGTGCGGCCAGTCCGTACGGCGCGTGATCCGGGTTGGCGATCGCGATCCGTTTGACTTCGGGCCGTCTAAGGTCAGTGATTGTTTCGAGCTTCAGAGGACTATCGGCGGTGGTCCACAAGGTGATGCGCCCGCGCGCGTAGATCGCCTTCGTACCGGGAATGATGAGGTCCTTCTGTTCGAGCTGGTTGACGTAATCGACGTTCGCGGCGGCGAAGAGATCCATCGGCGCGCCGTTTTCGATCTGCCGCGTGAGCATTCCCGTTGAACCAAACACGAATACGACTTTGGTTTTGTTGCTCGCTTCAAACTCGCGCCCGATCTCTTCAAACGCCTGAGTCAGATCGGAAGCAGCGGCGACGGTGATCTCCGCGGGTTGATTGGTTGTTGGACGGTGGCAGGCCCACTCGAAAACGAGCGTTGTCAGCAACGCGAGAACAATCAGCGAAGTGAACGGAGCGCGTTTCAAGTCGGAAAATCGTTTGGTGTGTAAAGGTCTACCTGAGAACTGCCCAGCTTGTAAGTTTTTAGAACTCCGAGCGGCGGCGCGTAAACGTGAACCGTGATCAAATCACGTCCGCTTACTTCGGGATTTCCGAGTTGATGAATGTCAGGGACGCCGGCGCCGGTGACCGTACCTTGCGGGCACTCGCGGCCGGTGTCGTGACGCAAACCCTGCTCTTCATCGAAGATAAAAACCGTTTCCTGCATCAGTCCCTGTTGGACCAGCACCACACCATGCGAGCCGTTGTGATCGTGAATCGGCGTTTTCTGTCCGGGACGCCAACAAATGACCAGCATTTCGACGGCTTCGTTACGGCAAACTCGATGACGCCAGTAGTTGCCTTCCTTGAATCCGATATACGGCTCCAGATCGAGTTGGGAGATCTCGACTGTCGAAAGCCAAGAAGTTATATCTTCGAGCGCCGGCGGCGTTGACTGGCTGTTGAGTCGTTCGATCAGCTCAGAAAACTTAAATGAACCGGTGGCGTCGAGCGGTTTAGTGGCGTCAGAAGTTTCGGCGTTGATTTGTGTCGACAAGAACTAGCTCCGAGCGGAAATCGCGGGCGCAAGTCTTATATTCGTTTAGACCGCCGGTAGTCAAGAACAGGGCACACTTCATCCACAGATTACACAGATTGGTTTATGAATCTGTGTAATCTGTGGACAGATCACTAATCACACTCCAATCCGTCGGATGGAATTAATTTAGTGCCAGTGATGTTCGCGCAGTCTACGGTTCTTCTTCTTCCTCGGGCTCGGGCGGTTGTGACGGTGCACCGCCCCCGGTGCCGCCGCCGCCGTCCGGCGGGTCGGCTGTTGGGTTTGTGGACTCTAACTTCAAACCGGGGCGAAACGGTGAGAAGGAGGTTTCAATGGTGGAAGGTTGAGTCTGCATTGTTGTTTCTTTCCGTCGCTTTCGCGACTCTTCTGGGATTGAAAGAAAAACTACTACTCTTCTGCCACGTTCATTTCGTCCCACTCGGCAACCATTTCATAAGCGCGGCCGAGTACGGGACGAGGACGAGAACCATCCGCTTGACCGATTAAACCTTCGCGTTCCATGACGTCGAGAATCGCGGCGGCGCGGCCGTAACCGATACGCAAACGCCGCTGGAGCACTGAGGTCGAAGCTCGTTTCATCTCGACGCATATCCGCAGTGCTTCTTCAAACAATTCATCGTGGTCGCCCTCGGTGGCTGTGAGACCGAGTGCTTCTTCGTCTGACTGCGTGATCGTTTCGTCGTACGAAGGCGGCCCCTGGGCCTTGATGTGCGACACGATGCGGCCGATCTCGGTTTCGTCAATGAAAGCGCCGTGCACGCGAATGAGGCGCGACGTGCCTGGCGGGAGAAACAGCATGTCGCCGCGGCCGAGCAGTTGTTCGGCGCCGTTGGTGTCGATGATGGTGCGCGAGTCGATCTTCGACGAGACGCGGAAGGAGATCCGCGACGGGAAGTTTGCCTTGATCAGACCGGTAATCACGTCAACCGACGGTCGCTGCGTTGCAAGCACGAGGTGAATGCCGACGGCGCGGGCCATCTGCGCAAGCCGCGTGATCGATTCTTCAACTTCGCGGCCGGACGTCATCATGAGATCGGCCAACTCGTCGATGATGATCACGATGTACGGCAAAGGCTTCCACGGCTCGCCTTTGTCGTCGTACTCCTTGATCAGATTGCGGCGCATTATCTCCGTGTTGTAGCCGTCGATGTTGCGCACGCCCCAACCGGCGAGATCGCGATAGCGGCGTTCCATTTCGCCCACGGCCCATTTCAACGAGCGCGAAGCCAGTTTGGGATCGACGATGATCGGCGCCGCGAGATGCGGAATGTCTTCGTAAAGACCAAGCTCGAGACGTTTCGGATCGATCAGGATGAACTTAACTTCGTCGGGGCGCGCGCGATAAAGGATCGAGACAATCAGCGAGTTGACGCCGACTGATTTGCCCGCGCCCGTGGTGCCGGCGATGAGCAGGTGCGGCATTTTCGCGAGATCGGCGACGTAGTTCAGGCCGTCGATCGTTTTGCCGAGCGCGATTGTCAGTTTGGAACCGGATTCGTTAAACGCGCGCGACTCAAGCACTTCGCGCAAAAAGATCGTTTCGCGGCGCGGGTTTGGCACTTCAATGCCGACGTGTGGCTTGCCCGGCATGCGATCGATGCGAATCGACTCCGCCTTCAGCGCGAGGCAGAGATCGTCGACGAGCGATACGACGCGCGAATACTTCACGCCTGGATCGGGTTTGAACTCGTAGGTTGTGACGACCGGTCCGGGGCAGATGTGTTTGATCTGGCCGGTGACGTTGAACTCTTTGCACTTCTCGGCGAGACGCGTGGCCAGACTGAGCAGTTCGGCGTCGGCTTGTTCGCTGTGCGGTGGCGCTTCGTTAAGGAAGTGAAGCGGTGGCAGAGCATAGTCGTTGTAGTCGACTTTGCGCGTCGCGTCGAAGGGAAGTTTGGTCGCCGCGGGCGCTTCGGTTTTGATGCGCACGACAGACACGCCCTTGACCATGCCCTCGAGGTCTTCCTCTTCGTCAGTGTCGCCGCTCGTGATGATGGCGCGTTTGCTGGCGCGGCCAGTCACGATTGGAGTTGGAGCCGTGGCAGCGCTCGCACTTGCGGCGGCTGCGATAGCAGAGGCTTGTGGTCCCGTGGTTTTTGTTTCCGCGCGAATAACTTGCACCGGTTCAGGCGCGGGCGGCTCTTTCATGAAATCCGCGACACGCTCGGCGGGCGTGAGATTCAGTGTTTGGTTCAGTGTGCTGCGAGCGGCTTCGCGTTCGGCTTTGATCGCGGCTTTTGTTTCGCGCCGCTTCTCCGCGAGTTCGCGGCGCTCTTGCCGCCATGCTGCGAAGCGTTCCGGAATCTTGCCGACAAAGGCAAAACGCGAACCGATAGCATTGACGATGATCTCGTAGAGACGAACGAACGAGAAGTTGGTCGCGAGCAGCAATCCGGTGGCGGCGATCGCGACGAGCAACACAGTCGCGCCGACGTTGCTCAAGCCGCTCGCTAATCCTTGTGAAACGACAGCGCCGAGGAGTCCGCCGGGTTGAACGCTCGCGTCGAAGAGCGGCCGCATTTGCGAGATCGAGAGCAGTGATGAAGCAGCGATCACGAGCACGAGCAGCCCCGCGATACGCGTCCAGGCGTGGTGAACGGCGTTCCGGTGAAAGCGGCGCCAGGCAGCGGCGAAGAGCAACAGCGGTAGCAGAAACGAAGCCAAACCGATGAACTGAAACGCGGTGGCCGCGACGTTCGCGCCGATCGAGCCGGCCCAGTTTTGCGTCTCACCTTGTCCGACTGAGTTCCACGAAGGATCGTTTGGATAGAAGGCAGCCGAGATCAGGCAGAGCGCCAGCAACAATCCGACCGCGAGCAGAAGAATTGCCAGAATCTCATTTCGCCGGCCCGCGCGTGGAATAATCACGCGCGGCTGCTGTTCTATGTGTGTTGTTGACATGAAAACTCCAACCTCAATTCTCGCCACAAAGAGGCACAAAAAGCACAAGAAACCTGTTCTGAGTTCGGGTTCTGAGTTCAGCCTTCAGGCTGCTGCCTTTTGGACACAAGCTAAAGCTTGAACTCTGAACGCAGGTTCTCTTTTGTGCGTTTTGTGCCTCTTTGTGGCTTTGCATCTTAAGCAGCCTTGCGGGCGAGCAAGTAGGCTTTGATGAAGTCGTCGATGTCTCCACCAAGCACTGCGTCCACGTTACCTCGTTCCAGTTTGGTGCGCGTGTCTTTCACTAACTGATAAGGCGCAAGCACGTAGCTTCTGATTTGCGATCCAAATGAGATGTCGGCTTTGCTTGCTTCGAGTTCGGCGGTTTCGGCGCGCCGCTTTTCGAGCTCCAGCTCGTAGAGACGCGAGCGCAGCACCTGCATGGCGACGGCGCGGTTCTGATGTTGCGAACGTTGGTTTTGACAGGAGACGACGATTCCGGTCGGAAAGTGCGTGATACGCACCGCGGAATCGGTGGTGTTGATGTGTTGTCCGCCGGCGCCGGTGGCCCGATAGGTGTCGATGCGCAGGTCCTTGTCCTGAATGTCGACTTCGATGTCTTCGTCGATTTCGGGATAGACAAACAGGGAAGCGAACGACGTGTGCCGCCTCGCCGCCTGATCGAACGGCGAGATCCGCACTAACCGGTGAACGCCGGCTTCAGCCGCGAGCAACCCGTAGGCATACTCGCCTTCAACTCTGAACGTCACGCTTTTCAGACCAGCTTCCTCGCCTGGTTGATACTCGAGAACTTCAGCCTTGAATCCTCGTTGCTCAGCCCACTTGAGATACATACGCAGGAGCATCTCGGCCCAATCCTGCGATTCGGTCCCACCCGCGCCCGGGTGAATGGTGCAAATTGCATTGCGGCGATCGTTATCGCCCGCGAGCAGCATTTCCGTCTCGGCCTGGCTCAAATCGTGTTCGAGCCGGGCGAGCAGCGCTTGCAGCTCTTTCAACGAACTCTCGTCTTCTTCAGCAAACTCAAAGAGCACTTCAGCGTCGGCGATCTGCGAATCAAAATGTTCCTGACGCTCGATCTTCTTTTCCAGCCGACTGCGATCCTGTAACAGCTTTTGCGCGGCTTCCTGGTCGTTCCAGAAATCAGGCGCTGACGCCTGCGCTTCGATCCGGCTCAGTTCTTCACGGCTCGCCGGCACATCAAAGAAACCTCCCGAGTTGGTCTACGCGCGCGTGGAGGTTATCGTACGAAGCTCTCAATTCCTGGGTTGTTAAGATTTCACTCATCTCGTCTGTCTGAATCTCCTTCTACTGCTTAACAAAATTCCTGCAAAAGCCAGGATCGTGATCGCCGTGCAGGCGTAAACAAAAACGTCGCCATGCCTCGTGTAGAACGTACTCACAGTTGGTGACCGGTAAACCTCCCAAACACGAACGTCAGCTTGAAACGGTGTGGTCTGGTCGTAAATACGTCCGTTATCCATGATCTTCGCGGTTATGCCGGTGTTTGTGACTCTAAGCACCGGACGGCCGTTTTCGACTGCGCGAAAGACGGCATTCGCAAGATGCTGTCGCATGACGGCAGTCGGACCAAGATAGCCATCGTTCGAGATATTGATCAGCACGTCAGCGCCTTCACTCGTGAGTCTTCGTGCGATCCACGGATAAGCCGACTCGATACAGATGAACGTTCCCGCGCGATGAGATCCGAACGGCATCAACGTGTACTTGTCGCCCGGAGTGAAGTCGCCCACGATCCCGGTTATCAAAGACGCTCCCGGTAACCATTGAGGGAGCGGGACATATTCGCCAAACGGCATCAGGCGAATCTTATCATATTGCGAGATCAGGCGGCCTTCTTCATTTATTAATAGGGCCGAATTGTAGGAGCCGTAGGAGGGAGCTGGTTCAAGTGAGTTGAAGAGTAGTGCCGTGTGATTCTGTTTAGTGAAGGTTGCGAGTTGCTGCTGAAACGTCAGGTCGGAAGCGTAAGTGAAGTTCATCGGCGACTCGGGCCAGATCACGAAGCGCGGTTCGTTGTCGTTGGGAAGAGTCTTCAGAGCGTTTGCCGTCATAGACCAGTGACGTTCGAGGAGTTGATTCATCTCGTCGGCGGTCTTCACGAATTCCATCGGAACGTTTGGTTGAAGCGCTACGACGTGCACCGGGGAATAAATCCAATTCGAATCGTAGGTGGTTCGGATGGCCGAGACCACGTTCACTCCAGCGACAAGAATTATTACCGATATCGCTAATATGAAGCGCCGTGGTGTTTGATCCAGGAGGGCCACGACGATCGCGGCGTTAACAGTGACGATCAAAAAGCTGACGGCATAAACCCCGCCCCACTTGGCCGGTTGGATGAACGCCGGGTGGAAAGCCTGCGAATAGCCGAGCGCGTTCCATAGCTGGCCGGTGACGATTAGGCGGAACCATTCGAGCGCGGTCCAGAATACGGGCGCGAGCAGCAGCCCCAGTTGGCCCCACCTCTTCACAGCAAGCGCAAACAGCAGAGCGAACAGACCGGGAAAGAATCCGACGACAAGCGTAGGCGGAATTAACAATAGATACGCGACCACTGTTGGCAGGCCGCCGTAGTGAATCATCGAGTAGGTGAGCCAGTAACACGAACAGTAAAAGAAAACTGTTCCGGCTGCCCAACCGAGAATCAATGCCGGGAGTGGCCGTGGACGCTTCACGATGGCGAACAGCAACGGCGCGAGCGCGATCCACGCGAAGAAAGAAAACTCGAACTCAGGAAACGAGATGATGAGGAGAAGAGTCGTAGCGGAGGTTAAGGCCCATTCATCTCGAGTCGGTAGCTGCATTCGCGTGAAGTTTATCAAACAAGGCGAAAAAATTTTTTCGCAGCGGTCGTTCAGCGTGATTACGACTGGTCAAATCGCTGACTTTTGACTCAAAAAGACAGAAAACGTCACAAGCAAAGTGACAAAAATCGTCGGCGTCAAAAAGCGTATGACACGATTGTCGTCGAAGTTTTTGCGATAAGCACCGGATTTAAAATGCGGGAAGACCCGGTCATTTCTGACCGAGTCCGCGTTTTGGGGGGAAGCACTGAAGGATCGCTCGGAAGGTAGCTGGCGCAGCGGCAGGCGGCGCTCAGGGGATGTTGGCGGCGGGGGCACGGTCGACGTTTTGTCCGTTCCGTGTCGTGCCGGTTATCTCTTGAGCACGCGCTGTGCCACTAAATTGTTACGAGCGTTCTTCGACGAGTAAAAGGTGATTACGGAAGCCGACGACGGTCACTGTCGCTCGCTCGGGAATCGAGTTTCCGTGTTTCGACTCGGCGTTCCACAACTCACCGCCTGCGAGCACTGATCCGTTTGGGTTTAGATCCGTGTTGGTTATTGCGGTTGAGAAAACGGCGGGAAGATGAGGACGCCGTTTTCTACTTCTGGAAGTAACGAATTGTTTTAGAAACTTCAGGTACAACACTCTCAGTTGCCCATCGTGACTTGCCGCTGCAACGCGATCGCTTCCTGGTTGTTGGGATCGATCGTGATCGCACTCTGCGCGTACTTGCGCGCTTCGCCGCGATCGCCGCGTTCGAGAAAGATCCTGCCGAGCAGAATGTGCGCGTCGATCAGTTTTGGATCCCAGAAGATGGCAGTCTTCAAAGCTGCGATCGCCGCTTCCTGATCGCTGCGGCGAAGGTTGATACGGCCACTCAACAAGTAAGCTTCAGCGTTGGTCGGCTCGATCATCACCACGCGATGCAGTTCCGGCAACGCTTCTTCGTCGCGTCCGGCCTGATAGAGATCGCGTGCCTTGATGAGCAGGTCCTGTGTGGCTGAGCTTGGCGAATTAAGTTCGGCAGTGATTTTCCGTTCGCGGTCGAGATTGAAGACGGAGGTTCGGTCGAGCACGTCGCGCATGCGCACCGTAACGCCATTAGTGGTTTGCGATTTCTGCCACTCAGTTTCCCACTTGGCGTAGGCGCTCTGGAGATACCGGCGCGCCTGATCGTCAGCGGCTGTGGCGGCCTCGGTTTTACCGACTTTTGCTAAGGATTTCGCAAAAAGGAAATAGGCCTGACCGTCGCGCTGATCCGCGGTGATTACCGGACGGAAGTGCTCGGCGGCTTCGTTGTATTTGCCGCTCAAAAACAGCGCGTAGCCGTAGTTGAAATGGACCATCTGATCGTTCGGCGCGGATTCGGCAGCACGGCCGAGAAAATCCGCGGCTTGGCCCAGTAAACGGGTCCGTTCGACGTCGTTCTTGTTTTCGCGCGCGGCCTGCACGGCAACAGCGCCGGCATTGTTGTAGACGCCAATCAGCGGTAAGTCAGACGAAAGCGGCACGACCGTCGCTAACGCACGCCCGTAATCACCGAGCTTCGTATAACCGAGACTCGCGTAGAACGCTGCTTCTGCGTAGTGCGGTTCCTTCTTCTGGATCTTCGAAAAATACTCGGTAGCGTCTTTCCAATTGCCGAGACTCATGTAGCCACGGCCGAGCTCAAAAGCAGCCTGCGGATACACCGCGCCGCTCGTGGCTTCAGCGTAGTAGTGCAGCGCGTTCTTTAGATAGCGCGCGCGCACTTCGTCGCGCAGGTTCAACTGCACGGCTTTTACATAGGCCTCAAAAGCCTTCTGCGGAATCTTGGTCGCTTCCTGAACGATCTGGTTTTGCGAAAACGGCAGGGCTTTGTCGCGTTGATAAAGAATCTGATACGCGAGGCGGCCGTGAATGTCCTGAAGAGTTGTGAGCGGGCCGCCGTAGTCAAACTGCCGCGTGGCCCAACCGCCGTCGAACACCTCGCCCAACGTGCGTCCTTCGTTCACTTTGATCACGCGAGCGGTGACCTGCACGTACGCGTCTGCGGGCGGTTTCTCCTGGTCGTTGCCGGTCTTGGGTTCCTCGCCGGCGGGTTTCGGCGGCGGTGTGACCGAGTAACTACCGATCACGATCATCGTCGCTTTCGCCTGGCGGGCGAGTTTGATGGCGGTGGCGCGCGAAGGAATTACGGTTTCCGGCAAACGCAATTGCTGGTAAGCAAGCTCGCGCTCGTCACTGGAGACGACGATCAGGCCGGGTTTGTTCAGCAACTCAGCGATCGTGTCAGCGAAGCTCTCGCCGACCCAGTTGTACTCGGCGCGGTTCGACGTGTTTTCGAACGGCAACACCATCACGACGTCGGCCGACGGATTCTGCGCCGGCACGCGCACTGGCAGGCAAACGACGGAAAATAGCAGTAAAACGGCTGAAAATAGTCGCAAACTCAAGCTACAAAACTCCTCGAAAAGAACTCAGAGGGCTAACTGTAGCAGAAAGTTGCCACGTGGGCCTACATGACAAACTCACTGGACCTTCGTGGAAAGCTCGCCTTTTTAACGCCGAAGGGCACGCTCCTTCAACGCCGACGCGTGCGTTTCTTTTAACGCCGAAGGCGTTGGCTAGTTTCAGCCCAGGGTTGGCTTCCAACCCTGGGTAAAGAAATGGAGAAGGAGTCTTAACGCTGAAAGCGTTGGCGAGCTTGGGCGTGGTCTCGCCAACGCTTTCAGCGTTGGAAACGAAGGTTTTTCTGGTCCCCAGGGTTGTCGCAGGCTCCAACCCTGGGCTGCAATTAGCTAACGCCTTCGGCGTTAAAAGCAAAACCTCGGGGTTCAGTAAACCTCTACATCGAATACGCGGCGGTAAGGTCTTCTTCCGCGCGGGTTGGGGTGAGTTCGAGTTCGGGTTCTTCATCACGATGCGCGTCCTGGGCGAGCAGGTGTAACACGCCTTCGGTATTGACTGGTTGCGAAAAGAGATAGCCCTGGCCGTATTCGCAGCCCAGCATCTTCAACTGTTGATACTGCTCTTCAGTCTCGATGCCTTCAGCAATAACTTCCATGCCGAGATTGCGGGCGAGGGTCGAGATGGTACGGACGATCGCGTTGTCGTTGTCGGTCGTCAAACGCGAGACGAATGAGCGATCGATCTTGAGGTAGTTGAGCGGGAAACGGTGCAGGTAACTGAGCGACGAATAACCGGTGCCAAAATCGTCGATGCTGAGCTGCACGCCGAGCGAGCGCAATTGTTTGAACATCAGCGCGGCGGCTTCAGCGTTTTCCATCACGACGCTTTCCGTGATCTCGAGCTTCAAACAATGCGCATTCAGCTTGCTGATCGCCAGCGCTTCCTTGATCCGGTCGAGTAGCTGACTTTGGGCCACCTGGCGCGCCGAGAGGTTGACGCTCAGGCTCAACGAACGATGACTCGGAAACGCCATCTGACACTCGCGAATGTGTTTACACGCTTCCAGCAACACCCACTCGCCAATCGGAACGATCAAACCGGTCTCTTCCGCTACCGGAATGAAATCGGCCGGTGAGACGAGCCCGCGACGCGGATGGTTCCAGCGCACGAGCGCTTCAAAACCCGCGAGACGTCCGGTTTCGAGCGAAACGATCGGTTGATAGTAAACACAGAATTCCTTCTGCTCGACGGCCTGACGCAGATCGCTCTCCAACTGCAACCGCGAAACCGCGCGCGCGTGCATCGCGTGATCGAAAACTTCATAACGAGCCTTGCCGTTTTCCTTCGCGCGGTACATCGCTGTGTCGGCGTCGCGCAGGATGTCTTCGGGCCGATCGTAGCCACTGGAACTAAGCGCGATGCCGATGCTCGCGGTAGCGAAAGCTGAATTCTTGTCGAGCACAAACGGCTCGCTGAGCTCTTCAGAAATTCTCTGCGCCACGCGCACTGCGTCGGTCGCGTCGTGCATGCCACTCAAAAGGATCGCAAACTCGTCGCCGCCAAAACGCGCGAGCGTGTCGACCGGTCGAAGCGCGCGTTCCAAACGTTCGGCGAAAGCGACAAGCAACAAGTCGCCATGCGTGTGGCCCAGGCTGTCGTTGATGTTCTTGAAACGATCGAGATCGAGAAACAACACCGCGAACATGTGATCGGCGCGGCGTTTCGAGCCATCCATTTCGGCTTTGAGCAGTTCCGTAAACATCGCGCGGTTCGGCAAGCCGGTTAGCGAATCGTGAAAAGCGGCATGGCGGAAGTGTTCCTTTGTCTCTTCGAGCACGCGGCTGATGCGTTCCTGTTCGCCGATGTAAGCGTTGAGCTCCTGAACGTGACGTTCGGCTTGTTCGGCGCGTTCGTGCTCGGCTTCGGCGCGCGCGCGTTCGGCTTCTTCAGCATGACGCGCGGAAGCTTTCACTTCGCGCATGTAACGGTCGTAGCTGAAATAGACGATGATGATGATCGGAATACAAACGAGAAACGCCCAGAAGCGGGCCGTGCCGAGACTGCTGACGATGAACCCCGCGCCCGCGGCGCCCGCGAAGTAACTGATCGAGATCCACAGGAAGTTGCGGCTCCACATGCGCCAAAGCGATTCACTCGCTTTCAACGCGCTGGCGGTGGCGCCCATGCCTGTATGGGCCAAATATTGAACGACGCCCATCAAGCACAGGCCGATGATCGCCATCGATGGTCCATAGGAAAAGAGCGCCGTCGGCGATCCGAATGTAAGAGTCAAAACCTGCGCCGTGACAAACACCGCGCACGCCACGGCGCCGCCGCCAAACGCAACCGTTCGCGCTTTGCGGCTGATGCGCAGCGCGGAGCAAACACCTGTTAACGCGCCGATTAACACGGCGCTTTCGCCGCCATAAATCAACAGCGCGATAAAGACAAACGTATCGTCAACAGTGATGTTGAGATTGATCTGCGGGATCCGAATAGCGATGCGCGATCCGATAACGGCGGTGACAAGAGTCAACAGCAAAAAGTATCCGTCGACGAGGCCGCGTGGGAGGGTGTAGGCCGCATACAGACAGGCCGCCGCGCCTAACGCGACGACCGTCCACATGTAAGTTCCGCTGAGGTTTTTTGGTAAGGTTTTCATCCGCACGTTTCCGGGTTGCGAGGTTGAGTAGTTACCTCATTGAGGCCCCATCGTCGCCGCGTGAGCAGTCGCCGAGGGCGAAACCGTCACCAAGCGCGAAACCATCGCCTAGTGCAAAGCCGTCGCCGAGCGCGAAGCCGTCACCAAGTGCGAAGCCGTCACCAAGCGCGAAACCGTCACCAAGCGCGAAACCGTCGCCCAGTGCGAAGCCGTCGCCGAGTGCAAAGCCATCGCCGAGCAGCAGCACGTTGCTCAGGAAGTACGAGCCGCCGAACAACGTTGAGCCATCGCTCCTCGTCAGGTAGCTTCCTAAAGACACGCTCTTGACCCACATGTTGTAGTTCAGATTTTGTGACGTGAGTCCTTCGTTCACGCCGTCGCCCCACAGGTAACCTTGGCCATAACTCATCTGATATTTGACGATCAGATCCTTGCCGGTGATCGTGGTGCGCCGGAGCACGAGTCCCTGACTCCACGGGAAATTCATACCCGCGATGTTGGTTTGGGCTGCTGGTGGAGTTTGTGTCAGGAAATTAGTACCGAAAGCCGGTTTCAGCAGACCGAGCAGGCCGGTGTTGACGATCTTCGCGAGGCTAACCGCGCCCGAGACGTTGAGTTGACCGGCGCCCTGATCGAACGTGTTGAAGCCCGGAAGCGGTTGCGCCGTGTACATCAACAACATCTTGATCGTGTTCGGCGTCAGGTTGGAGTTTGCTTCCAGCATCACGGCTGCTGCGCCTGCGACTGCCGGCGTCGACATCGACGTACCGCTGAGGTACATCAGCTTCATGTTGGTCGTGGAGTACTTGTTGGTCGCGAGCTCCGGATACTGCTTCAGGATATTGTTGTTAACAGCTTCCGCCGCGATGATCTTGTTTCCGGGTGCGACGAGATCCGGTTTGATGATGTTGTCGTAGTGAACGAGACCGTATGAATCGATTGAGTAACTGCGTGTTGGACCACGCGAGCTGTAGCTCGTCACTGCGTCTTCGTTACGAGCGTCGGTACCGTAACTGTTGCTGGCGCCGACTGTAATCGCGGAAGGTTCGTTGCCGGGGCAGTGAATCGCGCCGTAGACCTTGCGGCCGTTGGCGTCTTTGCCCATGTTTCCGGCGGCAGCGACAACCACAACACCTGCGTTAACGAGTTTGCGCACCGCGTTGCAGATCGGATCGTCTTCGTAAGAGTTGATGGCCGGAGTGCCGATACTCATGTTCACGACGCGCACGCCGTAGGAGCCCTTGTTGGCCATCAGCCAATCGAGCGCGGCGAGTACGCCTGAAACCCTGCCGACACCCTGTGAATTGAGTACACGCAGGTTCACGAGATTCGCGCCGGGAGCGATGCCTTCATACGCGCCGGCGGTCGGTGCGCCGTCGCCCGCCGCGATCGATGCGACGTGGGTCCCGTGACCCCACGGATCGTCAGTGCGATTTTCTCCGGTGAAGTCTTTACTGAATTTGATTTTGCCGGAGGTGGCGAACGACTTGTGTTTGCTGTCGATGCCGGAGTCGATGACGGCGATCGTGACGCCTGAACCGTCGAGGGTTGTTGAGCCGAGCAGAGTTTTTTGAGTGCGAATCTGTTGCGTGCCGGTGGTCGTGGTCAGATGGCCGGAGGTGCGGACCGGATTGTCGAGTGAAATATAAGCGACGCCCGGATCGGCGGCGAGCATTTGGACGTCATTGGCCTGCACGTCGACGATGCGGATGTTCAGGGTTGAGAGCACATTAACCAAGAGCCCCCCGACAGTGTTGAGCAGACCTCCGAGGAGGCCGCCATTTGTCGCGGAAGGAACAGACTGCACGATCACCTTCACGCGCTTGTCGCCTTGGCCTGAGAGGATAAGCTGGCGTAGATCGGGCGAGATCTTGCTGCTACCAAGGCTGGTTGTGGGGTGGCTTGCAGCCTGGACTTTCGTATTCGCGGAGACAAAGAGTGCTGAGCAGAGTGACAACAGCACTGCGACTGTCACAAGACGTTTAAAGACTTGGGGGCGAGACATTCAGTTTCTCCAGGGGGCTCGAGTCGTTAATTTTCAACAGTGCTCAAAAAGCGAGCGCCGTCCCTAGTGCTAGCCCCGTGCCAGATGCTGTTTGTTGGACCAATGTGGCGATTCTGTTGGGGAAAGTGATTGATTTGTAAGGTTTACGGAGGGTTAAGCGATCGTGGCCGATCGTGCAGGGTGACGGCTGACGGGTCAGTCTGAAGGACTTCGGTCTCCGGGAGTTGCGCTGGTAAGATGGGCCGTCCCAACTCACCGGTTCCAGGAGCATCGGATGGCAGACAACCGACTGATCATCACCGAAAGCGGCTTTCTCACTGAGTTTCTGAATCAGCATACGCAGCGTACCGATCGACCGTTTTGCTTTATACTCGGCGCCGGCGCCTCGAAGACGTCAGGTATTCCGACTGGCGCTGAGATGGCCCATGGTTGGTTGCGCGAACTGCACGAAGCCGACAACTTCGAAGAGCTGAGTCTCGAAGATTGGGCCACCGCGGAGAGACTCGGTATTGAAGGATTCACACTTGCCGAGGCGGCAAACTTCTATCCACAGCTTTATCAGCGACATTACGGCTATCGCGAGCAGGCCGGTTATGCGTTTCTCGAGAGCCAGATGGAAGGAAAAGAGCCGAGCTACGGCTACAGTGTGCTCGCTTACTTACTTTCAGAAACGCCGCATCGAGTAGTCATCACCACTAACTTCGACAACCTGGTCGCTGATGGTTTGTCGATTCACTCCAGCCGGTTTCCACTGGTGATTGGTCACGACGCACTCGCGCAGTACGCAACAGTTGAACTGCGTCGGCCATTAGTCGCGAAGATTCATGGCGCACTCGGATTCTCACCCAAAAATCAGCCTGACGACATTTCTCAATTACCCGAAGGCTGGCAAACCGCGCTCGCGAGAATCCTCGATCGCTATACGCCGATCGTGCTCGGCTATGGCGGCAACGATGGCAGTTTGATGGGGTTTCTTCAGGCGCTGCCTCCGCACATTCCGGATCGGGTTTTCTGGTGTGTGCGTTGGTCAGGCACGAACGCAGCCGATCTCGTGAATCACGTGCCGCCGGCGGTGCGTGATTATGTGAAGTCAAGAAGAGGACGCTTCGTTCCGATTCGCGGTTTTGATGAGCTAATGGCGAAGTTGCTGACGAAGCTTCGCGAAAAGGGATCGGTGCCGGATCTCTATAAACGCTTGCAGGATCGTCATCGCGAAAGGGAGAGGAGCTACGACGATCAGCAACGCAAGTTATTTGAGGCTGCTGTTGCTCCGGAGACGCGGAGCGCGAGCAAAACGTTAGCGGCAACGGAGACGAAGAGTGATCCGGCACTCGCTGAGGCGGTAAACACGATCGCTGAGAGCCGAACCGTAAAGCCGTGGTGGGCTTGGGTAGGCGAAGTGACTGCCGTAGTGGGAGCTGACGCGAAGGAAAAAGTCTATTTGCAGGCGCTCGAAGCGCTTCCTTCTGACGCGGATCTTCATAGAAATTATGCCGCCTTTCTTGAGTACAAACCCGACAAGGAAAAGGCCCAGCAGTACTATGAACGCGCTGTTGAACTGGATCCCCGGAACGCATTAACGCTCGTTTCGTATGCTGACTTTCTGAAGTGGCAAAACCAGCCCGACCTGGCAGAGGAGTTTTACCAGCGCGCGTTGGAGGTGCAACCAAACTACGATTTTGGTCTAGCACACTATGGTGTTTTTCTTCAGGATGTTCGCAAAAAAATGGATAAGGCCGAGGAACATTATCAGCGCGCGCTTCGGGCCAACCCCGACTATGAATTCGTTCTGGAAATGTACGCGGAGTTTTTAGAGAAGGTCCGTGGTAACAGTGCGGAGGCTGAAAAGGTGGCCCAGCACCTGCGCCAGGTAAAAGCAAAAAGAGGTGCGTGATTACATTTCCCGCGCGGCACAGGTGCGTCTCTTGTTAGAAAACATCACTGCGCGGGGTTTGTAAGCAAATGAAACTGAGACTCATCTGTTGTTTCCTAGTGGTTCTACTGGCGCAAAGCGCAGTTTTGGCTGCGGTAAACGTCAACCTGGTGACTGATGAAGCTGAGGCGGTGCTGGCGATTCTTACCAACTGGCGATTCTTACCAAGAAGAAGGCCGGCGCGCCCGTGCCGCGGCGAAACACAATCGAACATCTCGCAAACCACTCGCGCTATGGTCGGAGGTGGTCGTGCCACAAAGAAGCACAAAAGGCTCAAAGTGAATAGCCCTAAAGCACAACGTTTGTCGCGGAGCCGGAGAACACTATGGTCGTCGTGTTTCGTCGCACCGGCGAGCGACGATACGCGGTCGAGGTGAGACGCGCGGTGTTTCCCGATCTCGAAATGAATCGGCGCCTGGTTACGACCAGCTTATTCCGCACGACCTGATGCACATGGTTGTGGAAGCGCAGCTTGGGATTAGCGGTGGAGTGTTTGGACAACTCGCCGCCGGTGGCGATGCGGGAACGTTTCACCCGGTCTTCACACAGAACGAAACGTCGCGTGAGATGGCGCGCGTGAGAACGCATGTGAAAGAGCGCGGTAAGAAGCTGCTGCGCGAAGGACGAGATGACTCGGCAAAGTCAGAACGCGCCACTTACATTTGCTGGCAATATTGGCTGGCTAAATCAAAGTCCGCTGAACTGAAAGCGACTTCTCAGTCGATGGCCCAGGAGGCAAAGGAAGTCCGCGACGTCGCCGCGGAGAAAGAATTGAAAGCACTCAACCCGCGTACGTTGGATGAAATATGTAAACACCTGGACGCGTTGAGCTCGCAGTGGTCCAACCTGAATTTCGGCCAGAGCTTTGCGGTGCGCTGGCCGGATTTGGCGGTCGCAACCGACCCGCAGCACTGATGAAGACCGGAGCTCCCCTTAACAACGCCACTCACGATCGTCGAGAAGCCTGATAGGTCAGATCAGGCTCTTCTCTTATGACTTCGCATCTAGCTGTTGATCTTCTCGACGGCCGCGAAACCGCGGGCCGCGGTCTCAAAATTCCGTCACTAAATGCGTGATTCCGTCGAGACCTGAGTGATGTGTTTGTTATTATGAGCTGGGGATCTTCCGTAGCTTGTACGGCGGGAAGCTATCAGCTCAGGATGTTGAAACTCATCGACGGACCACACGGGCGAATATTTGTGATCCTGACCTCTACCGGAGCCAATGAACTCTCATGATCCTTACTCCCTCAATCGTAAAGCGATATCACATCTTTCTGGCTTCGCCCTCGGACGTTGAGCAAGAGCGTCAAGCTGTTCACCACTTCTTCGCTCACTTCAACCGTACTATTGCTCAACTTTGGGGGGTACATTTTGAAGTAGTGGATTGGGAGAACTACTCCTCGATCGGAGTGGGTCATCCACAAGAACTGATCACGCGACAAACATTGGAGCGGTTCAAAGACTCGCTGGCTCTAGTGGTCGGCATTATGGGGCAACGATTCGGTTCGCCGACTGGTAAGGCAGAATCCGGCACCGAAGAGGAATTTCGCTGGGCATTGGCTCAACATCTAGAGTTTGGTTTTCCCGAGATTAAATGGTTCTTTAAGAGAATTGAGCGATTTGTCTCTCCGCCAGATCCAGACGCAATCGTCGAGGCTGCAGATCAATGGCGTAAAGTTAGAAGCTTTCGAGAAGAAGTGAAGAGTACTCCGATCTATTTTGCAGAATACTCGGATGTAGACAGCTTTAGAGAAGTTTTTGAGCGTGACTTAACTAGATGGCTTTCCGAGCGTGCGAGACCTTGGATTTCCGACGCGGTACCGATCGAGACAACACTCTCCTCAGGACTTTTTATTCCGGACGACTATTACAAGGCCATCGAAAGTGATTTTCATCGTCTGGATATTACTGGGATCGACAATGATCGCGCATTTGAGATCCCGTTGTCTGAAATCTATGTTCGGCTTAGGGTCATGTTGGCTGATGAGTTCCAGAATGATTCCGATTCGGAACCAATTGATGTTCAGACAGCATTAATTCAGCATTCCAAGCTCGTTGTGGTCGGAGATCCAGGTAGCGGCAAATCCACGCTTCTCAAGTATGTCGCCCTGACGCTGGCGCGCTCCGTTCTCAACAACAATCCAACGTTGGCCTTAGAGAAACTCTCCTTTCAAGGACCCTTACCGATTCCGATTTTTGTTTCCTGTTGGGATCTGTCCGATTTTTTACGTGAGAGGGACAGTATTCAGTTAACCTCAATGTTGGAGTTTCTGGCCGGACGAATGACGAGTGCAGGTTCTCCGATTGATTCCACCCAATTGGAATCATTGCTCAATGCCGGTAGCTGCTGTCTGTTATTCGATGGTTTGGATGAAGTTGCAACAGAGTCTGGGCGAGCGGTAGTGAGTCGATTGCTCGAAGACTCCGTTCGGCAGTTTTCCAAAAACCGGTTTTTGGTTTCGTCACGAGTACGAGCCTACACCGGTGACGCAATTCTAAAGGGCGAGTTTGTTCGTTGTGATATTCAATCGTTTGACAGCCCTGACCGAACACTCTTTCTATTGAACTGGGTTGCCCTGCTTTTTAAGACCTCATCAGAACACGTGCTCACCGATGGTACCGATCCTAATAGAGAGTTTCAGAGTCTTATGAAGGGAATTGAATCTAACGATCGAATCCGTGCTCTCGCTGTTAATCCGCTCTTATTGACGGTGATTGCGATCGTCCACTGGAATCGAAAGCGCCTACCTGAGCAGCGGGTCGATTTATATGACGAATGTGTGGACGTCTTGCTTGGCCAGCGAAAAGAAGCAGAACATATTCAAACACGCCGCAAGATAGATGCTTTCGATGAGCAACTGGAGCAGTATCGGGAAGAGGAACGACCTTGGGTGCGCAAGCGCTTCGCTGAGATTGCGTTGCGTATTTTGCAAGGCGAAGGCAAGCATGAAGAGACTACTAAGTCCGAATTGATCAAACTTCTGATGCCTCGATTTATTGATCGCGGCGCAAAGACATCAGAAGCTGCCGAAATTCAGGCAGCACAGTTTCTAAGCAAACAGGAACTGCGTAGCGGATTGTTGGTTAGTCGAAAAGAGCACAGTTACAGGTTTGTGCATCTCACCTTTCAAGAGTACCTGGCTGCCTGGCATCTATCGAATCAAGAATTCGAGCATGTAGTACCGATCATAGAACCACGCCTATGGCAACAACGATGGTTTGAACCAATGCAACTGCTCGGTAGTGAGTGGGCTAAGCAATCAGATGAAAAGCTTGACCGTTATTTGTATTGGCTTCTTCAACGGCGAGGGAAGTCGATTGTTGATCGAGCGCCTGTAGTAGCCTTATGCGCTAACATCGTTCGCGATTGCACTGGAGTAGCGGAATTGACCCCGAACACTCGAAGATTCTTTGAGGATTCACTCAAAGATACTCTTGATGCCTTCCAGCCCACTTCGGACGTTCCTGCCAACGTGCAACTTGAAATACTTGAAGCCTTGGGCAAGTTAGGCTCGGCAGTAAAGCCGTACCTGATTGATGCTACGAAATCAAAACTGAACGAAGTACGCTCGCAAGCTACCGAGTTGCTCTTTCCGCATCTCTCCGATGATGAGCTCTTTGGGTTGGAACACTTACTAAACGACCACAGCAAAGTTCCGATCAAGATCTTCCTTCGAAGGTTACTCAGTCGAGATCCTACAAAAGCCGCCCATTGGCTAAATGAACAAGAGCGGTTTTCCGTGAGACTCACCGAGGCGTTCGTCGATTTGTTCGATGAGTTCATTGAGAGATTGAATCCGGGATTGTTGGTGGTGTTAGTGCGATCTTTTATTGCTAAAGGAGCCAGCTACGATGGTAAACATTTTTCTGAAATTTTCTTGCCAGCCCGGGCTCGGTTGATTAGCTACCTAGGAGATATGACTTTGACGCGGAAATCGGCACAAATAGACAGAGAGCCCGGAGTAAGAAAGTGGGCATTGACGGAGATCGCCTTACGGGAGGCCGCTGACCCACAAACTTGGAAGATCGTCCGTGATCGTATCGATGTGGACGGCGAATGGAGCGTTCGCGCTCATGCACTGGACGTATTGACAGAGATTCATGATAACCCCGAGACTTGGCAGCTTGTTCGAGATATGGCCAGGCTCACAACACGAGATTTCCACAACATGGTTCGGAGGCACGCGTTGAGTTTGTTGGGCAAGCGTCCTGCCACCGATAAGGAAAGTTGGGAAATAGTCCACGAGTGTGCAACGCAAGATTCCAACGATTTTGTGCGTAGAGAGGCCTTGGAATTGTTGCCCAGTGCTAATACGGAGGAAAGTTGGGACATAGTTCGCGACCGAGCAAATCTGGATAGCCATAATTTTGTATGGATGGAAGCGATTGCTATGTTGTTAAAAGAGAAGGCTGGTGATCCCCGTACTTTGCAACTCGTCCGTGGCCGCTTTACAAGAGAAAAGGATCCTTGGATTCGCGAAGAGCTGAGAGACTTACTAAGGAGACATAACTTCAGTCGATTCACATAAAGCCCAAGGCGACGCTGGCACGCAGCTAACTCCTTATCCGCATCGTCCCCACGTTACTGGTCCTCGTCTGCGCCTTTATCTTCACGCTACACGTGCCAACGGCAAGATTATTCGGCAGTCTGAAGATCACTTGAACGAAATCCGTGTTGGGCACAGCCCGCACGTCTTCGGCAGCAACGTCGTGATTTTGACTGGACGCATCAACCAGGTTGACGACCACCGACGAAGCAGTCTCCCCCTGGGCCAACTGAAGATTCCGCGCAAAGATCACTACGCGGGTGTTCCTGTCGTTCGATGGACCATACAAGTTTGCCGGGTTAATCACCGGAAACGGATCTCTCACCTGCAACACCGAGTCGAGACTCGCCACCTGATCGGCCGCGGGACCTGATGAATCCAGCAACAGTTCGATCGGCCCGGTTGGTGTCGGTGGCGGTGTCAAAGCAGGCGGCAGCGTGATGAGATAGACCTGGCTGCTCAACGCCAGAACGTCAGAAGTGACTTTAAACGCCAGACCATTTGCTCCCCACCGGATGAAACTACTGGGGAATCCGCGAACATTTGGAACGGCCATCGTTCCAATCAAAGCGCGCGTACTTTGTCTGTAGACGCGTATCGTAATGGCGCCGAAGAGATTGTCGTCGAGGAAGTAAATCCGATCCGTGGACGACTCGGGAATAACGAATTGGTTGCCGGTACTCAAACCACTGAAGCTGCCAACTATCGTCGCCGTCTCCGGATTGATCACCTGACCGCCGTTTGCGTAAAGCAGCCCGTTCTCAAATACGAAGTCGCCCACGTTGAAAGGATTCTGCACCGTCGTTGCGACTTGCACGCCGGAGGCATTAACCGTCAGCTTGTGAAAATGTTGAATGGTGCTTTCGAGGCTATAACCGTAAATGGTGGACGGCGAGCTCGAATACTCGATCGCGTTGTTGTTATCGAAATGGCTCGGAAACTCGGCGGAAGTAGTATTCGGGCGTTGCACGCCGTTGTCGTAGATCGCGACTCCGGTGTGACGCGGACTGCCGTTCTTGTGCAGGCGCGAAATCGCCAGCGTTGAGACACTGCCCGGCGACACCTGCATGTCTTCGACGAAACGTGGTCCTCTCGAGGGCGCGTCATTGCCCAACGAGAACTTCAAACCAACAGTCTTTGTGGCCATATCCACACGAGCCACCGATCCTGCGCCGTCGAGAGCCGCGTAAATGTGCTGGCCATTGGGCGTGATGATCAGTTTCTTCGGCTCGCTGCCAACGTGCACCGGTTGGCCCAACGTTCCAGTTGCCGGATTGATCGGTACGATGCTGTTGCCAAACGTGATCGGGTTACCAAACCCATCCGTGCGGCTCGGGACACTCGCATAGATCATTCCGTCGGCGCTGTTGTAAACAAGTCCGCCGGTCGTGAGTGGAATTTGCTTGATCTCTGGCGTCACCTGGACCGGGGTCGGGATTGGCGTTGCGCCGATCGGCGCAAGCATCGAAGTATTCAAGAACACGATTTCGCCTTCAGACGTCGTAAAAGCGAGACCGTCGGCGCCGTAGCGAATAAACGTTCGCGGTACTTCGTTGGCAGTAATGATGTTTTGCAGCGTTAACGAGCCGACTTGCATGAATGTTGTGGCGTCGTAGGACGTAAGCACCAAAGAAGTTTGGACAAAATCGTGGAGACCGAGAAAGTAAACGCGATTGTTAGCCAGATCGGGCGCGATCCAAACGCCAGGATCGTTGCGTCTGAACTTGCCCACCAGCGTCACTGAATCTGCATCGGCCACAGCGCCGTCGCTGCCAAAGATGCGGCCGCCGGCAGCCGCGATTCGCTGTCCAAATCCGTTGACGAGGTTGGTAACAAAATTAAGTTCCGAAAGACCAGTAGTGCTGTTCACGGCCAGTTTACGCAGACCAAACTCGGTCGTGTCGTGTGTGTAGGTGTAAAGGTGTGAACCGGAAAAGACGAGCGATTCGCCGAAGGTGCTTCCGGGCAAGACCACGCCATTGTTGGTTAGCACAACACCGGCGCCGCCGAGTATATCCGGCAGGTAGCACGTCACTGCGACCATGTTCGGGTTACCCGGAGCTACGGCGAGGTTCTCACCGTAGAAACGTCCATGAATAGAATCGCTGCCGAGTCCGAATTGAATGCCGGGCGTTTTGGTTGTTATGTCGTACTTTCGGACCAGTGGGACACCGAGAAGCGTGGTGTAAATAGTCTTGCCGTCGTCAGAGAGCCCAAGTTTATAAGGATCGCTGCCGACGAAGACTGGTTGGCCCACCAATCCTGTGGTGGGATTGACTGCGGCAATGCTGTTACCGATGTTTCCGGATGCGCTCGGCACGGTTGCATAGATCAACTGATCGACCGAGTTGTAGACGATGTCGTTCGCCGCGAGTGAAAACTTTCGCACTCCGTCCGGCCGAGTTGTGAACGTTGGATTGTCTGACGGGTAAGGCTGCATCGACGGCGTGTGGAAGAAAAAGACCTGACCGCCGCTGGTGTGGAAGGCCAGGCCGTCTGTTCCCCAGCGAATCAAACTGCGCGGCGCTCCGACGATATTTGGAATCGTCAGAAATGAAACCGGTCGAAAGGTGGAGATCTCGAAGCCGAAGACGACGGCTGTGGATCCGTCCGAGGTTATGTAATAGATACGATTCGCCACGGCATTTGATGCGACGAAGCCGCTAATCGCAAACGCGCCGAGTAAGTTGGCAGTTTCCGCATCGGCTGCTTGTCCGCTGGCCGAATAAACCTTGCCATCATCGAACACAAACTCGCCGCCAATGATCCCGTTGGTAGTCGAGTTAGCCACCGACAAACCCGAGCCGTCAACGGTGTACTTATTGAACTCCGCGAAACCTCCCATGTTGTAAAGCACCGACGAGGAGGCGCCGAATTCAATTGCGGGGCCGCCGATGTTCGAGTTAATGCGGTTTGCGCGCCTCACGCCATTGTCGTAGACAGCCACACCGTCGTACGACGGCAGGAAATTCCTGTTCTTCAGCGAGACGGCTATCACCGAGGCGTTGCCTGGTTGAACCTCGATGTCTATCGCGGTTAACTGCCCGGCGGTTGGGTTGAAGCCCAACGAGAACTGTGGACCAGCGGCTTGCGATTGCAGATCGAAACGCCGTACACCGCCTGCGCCGTCGAGACCGGTATAAAGGAATTGATTGTTGTCAGACACTGCGAGCCGGTTTGGATTACTACCAACGCGTATCGGCGCACTGGGACTGCCGGTGTTGGGATCGATTGGCACGATGCTGTTGCCGATACCCGCGATGTTGCCGGGTACGCTTGCGTAGACCTTCTGCGTGCCCGGATCGAAGATCAGATCGTTGATTGGCAGTTGCAGTTTGACCACTGCATCCGCGCCGAGCGTCGGCGACGGCAACGGAGTCGGTGCGATTGGTTGGATTGACGAGAGTTCAATCAGGAAAACCTGGTTGTCGCTGGTTCTCGCGGCAAATACGTTTGGGCCGCAGCGGATCAATCTGCTCGGCTGGCCCGTGAGACCGGGAAGGGCGACTTTGCCGATTGGAAGAAACGTTTGCAGATCGAAAGCCCACAACGATACGAACGGATCGCTGTTCGCGGCCGAGAGGAAATAAACACGATTGTTGGCTGCGTCAGGCGCCACCGAATATCCGAATCCAGGCAACTGAAAAGAGCCAACCATCGTTGCTGTCTGCGGATCGAAAACAACTCCGTTACTCGCGAATAAAAGGCCATTATCGAACCTGATATCGGCGTTGCTGATAATCATGTTCGAGACGGTGTTGACGTGCGTGAGCCCGTTGGCGTCCACGGAGTAGCGGTGCAGACCAAACTCGGTATTGGCGCTGTTGTAACCGAAGAGCGTTGCTGCGTTGCCCGCGAATTCAAGGACGTTGTTCTGCGGAATTTGCGGAGCCCTGTTTGGCCTCGCAACGCCGTTGTCGTAAATGGCGACTCCCTGATGAGCGCCCAGATCGTCGAGGGCAACGGCGACTGATTGCGGCTGACCCGGCAGAACTTCGATATCTTCCGCGCGATTTGGTCTTCCAAAAGAACCCATCCCGAGGGAAAACTCGTTCGCGGTACTCGACGATTGCAGATCGAAACGTCTGATCGAATTGGCGCCGTCGAGTCCGACGTAGAGAAACTGGCCATCTCCGGAGAGCGCCAATCGGCCGGGATTACTTCCGCTGGTGACAACTGGACCGATCGCGCCGGTCGCGGGATTGATGCGGACCACGTTGTCGGCATTTCCAGCGGCGCCACTCGGCACGCTCGCGTAGATCGTCTGCCTCGTCGGGTCGTAAATAATGTCGTTAGTAGCCAGCGAGATCTGTGTTAGAGCGGCTGTAGTTGCTTGTGGGACTTCTTGTTTTGTATTGGCGCTCTTGGTCAACGTTGCGGCGAAGACTGCGGCAACCACGATCGCGGCAAGCGCAAACACGATTCGGCGCGAAAGGGCATAACGGGGGCTAACTCGAGGAGGCATAAATCTATTGCCTTTTCTGAATCATTGAGAGGTACTTTTTGGCGCTCGCAGCTAAAGCGAAGTCTGGGGTCTTCGCGAGTCTTTCAAACTGGAGACGTGCGACTTCATAGTCGCTCAGTTTTAGGCTCTTTGCAACATCTCGTTGCCGACGTCAAACGCTTCCGCGAGGATTCTGGTCCATACTTTCACACCGTTGTCGCCATTTGTAAACACGATCAGACCGCGATTGGACTTTGGAAACAGGACCACCACGGTGTTGACGCCGGGGTCGCTGCCGGTGTGAATCAACGCATACTCGCCGTTGCTCAAGTCAGGCATGACCATCCACCCCAAACCGAAGAACAGATTCTTTCCGCCGGGGTAGGGGACTTGAGGCCGAATCATGTCGTCGAAGACTTTTTGCGAGAGACCCTTTCGTTCGAGCACGTTAATCGCAAACTTGCTGTAATCGTCGATGGTTGTGAGCAGGAGATCGGCCGCGTTAGCGGTAGTGTTTTTATGAATGTCGTAGGGTTTACCGTCAGCCTTGTGAGCGACGGCAAACTTCGACTCGTCGAGTGACGCGTCCCAGAAAAAGCGCGTGTTCTTCATGCCGTAAGGTTCGAAGAGTCGTTTCTGGGCGAGTTGCTCGAGTGGTTGACTGAATTTTTTCTCCAGCGCGCGGCGTAGATACTCGAGACCTTCGCCTGAATAGTTCACTTTCGTACCCGGATCGGAAAGGAATTCGAGTTTTTTCGACGCGTTCAGCCAACGCCAATTCGGGAAGCCTGATTGATGTGTCAGGACGTGGCGCGTCGTCAGTTTCTGGTGGCGCGGATCGTTCTGCACGTCCGGGTCAACCCAATACTTCGCCAGTGGCTCATCAAGATTCCATTCTCCCGCGGTTACCAGTTGCAAAGTGAGAACCTCGACGATCGGTTTGGTGAGTGAGGCGACCTGGAAGATCGTGCTCGACGGCGATAGTTCTTTCGCCGGAACGCCTTTCTTCAGTTCACCGAAGACCTTTGCGTATTTAAGCTTCCCGTCTTCAATGATGCCGATGCCGACGGCGGGAACGTTGGTTTCGTTCAGCCACGTTGGGATCTGCTTCTCGAACGCGAGATTAACGGTTGCTGGATTGGTCGCATGTGCATTGGCGGTTTCGCCCTTTTGTTTGGCCAACTCACGTCGAAACGCCTGCTCGCGATCGGCCACGTAGGCTTTGTAGCCTTCGGGATCGATAAACGCGGTCGCGGAGCCGGCTTTCATCGAGGCGTACTTCGTTTCGAGATCGAAGTAACTACCGTGAGCCCCGAGAAAGTAGTCAACGGGTAATGACTTCAGCACGGTGAAGGTGCGTTCGAAGTCTTGCGCCATTGCCGGGTAGACGTTGTTGTCGACGAGTTTGTATCCGGGATTTACGTTTGGGCTGCCGATGATCACGACGTTGCGTGTCTTCGCGCCGTCTTTCACTTTCATGGTCCAGGTGGTGCAGCCTTTTGTGTGGCCGGGTGTTAAATGCGCGATGAGTTCGGCGTTTCCGAGCTTCACTTTATCGCCGTCGCGCAAAATGCGATCGACGGTGGTGGGCGCGTAATGAGCGTCTGGATCGTGGCCGTAATGAAAGTCGCTCTTGCCGCCGGACTCGATCACGCGCACGTCGCCTTCCATCACCATGTATTTCGCGCCGGTGAGTTTTTTGATCGTCGCACTGGCGGCATTGTGGTCCCAGTGGGCGTGGCTGATTAGCAAAATCTTGATGTCGCTGAACTTGAAGCCCAGCGACTCAACACTCGTGCGCAGCAGCGGGACGCCCGCTTCGACGTTGCTGTTTATCAGAATGTGTCCCTCGCGCGTCGTGATCAAATAACTCGCGACGCCCTTGGTTCCGACGTAATAAAGATTGTCGGCGATACGGAACGAAGGAAACGGAACAGTGTATTCGTCGTCCTGCACGGGCGCCTTGGCGGGCGCACTCACGAGCAGGAGCGTAAGTACGAGCGAAAGTATGCTGGTGAAAGTCATTGTTATTCCTGGCCGGTCTTAGTACAGCCACAAAGAAGCACAAAACGCACAAGAGAGACAAGAGCTTTTAGGGTTTAAGGTTGTCGTTCTGAGTTCAACCATTAGGTTGTTTCAAAGCAAGCTAAAGCTTGAACTCAGAACAGAAACTCCCTCCTTTAGGAACGAGGATAACCAATCGCGTTCAGGTTTAATGTGATCTCGTCGAGCACTGTGGCGTCTTCGATGGTTGGTGGAACGCGGTATTCAACGCCGTCCGCAATCTTCTTGATCGTGCCACGTACGATCTTGCCCGAACGGGTTTTGGGGAGACGATTCACGACCGTCGCCACTTTGAACGAAGCCACCGGTCCAATCTTCTCACGCACCAAGTGGATCAACTC